>ULSR01005709.1_pt1 | contig 13920 bp, 7 predicted proteins | sample 1956861 | NCBI WGS metagenome assembly ULSR01 (sample SAMEA4835713, study PRJEB28245) | human gut metagenome | biome: gut microbiome; material: fecal sample | place: Denmark | collected 2008 | reverse complement strand
TATTTTCCCATCCAGTCATTGAGCTGGATAAAATATGCCATAAGCTGGGGGCCCGCCATGAGCTGACCGAACCACGGTCTGCCAAGCTCCTTGGGAGCGGCGAGGAACGCCTCGGCTTTTTTGGGATCGATCAGCGGGTAGACCGGCGCGTTCGGATCGCTTATGATCCGGCGCAGGTGATCCGCGAGAAGCTTCTCGTAGCCCGGGTGGTAAGTCTTCGGGTACGGGCTTTTTTTTCGGTGCAGCAGTTCTGTCGGAAGCAGATCCGCGCAGGCGTCGCGCAGCAGTGTTTTTTCCACGCCGTTCTGATACTTCATGCTCCACGGCACGTTGAAGACGTACTCCATGATGCGGTGGTCGGCAAAGGGAACGCGCGCTTCCAGACCGGAGTACATGCTGGTGCGGTCCATGCGGTCGAGGAGCGTCTGCATGAACCACTTGATATTCAGGTAGCCGACGGCACGCCTGCGGGCTTCCTCGGGCGATTCGCCGGGAAGCTTCGGGGAAGCATTTATGGTCTCTTCATAGCGGGCGCGCGAGTAACCGGCGAGATCCAGGCGGTCAGTCACGTCGCCGGACAGGAATGCGGCGCGCGCAGAGACATCGGCAGACCACGGAAAACCGTCACGGTTTAAAAGCTCCGGGCGGTAGAACCAGGGATAGCCGCCGAAGATTTCATCGGCACATTCTCCGGTCAGTGTGACTTTGTTGTGTCTGGCGACCAGAGAACAGAAGTAGAGCAGGGAGGCATCCACATCGGTCATGCCGGGAAGATCCCTGGCGTCGACCGCCGAAAAAAGTGCCTCATAAAGCGTGCTCTGGGAGCATTCCAGATAGGTGTGGTGCGTCTGGCAGTGTGCGAGCATGATGTTGACGTAGGGCAGATCGCGCTCGGGCTGAAAGGCGTTTGACTGGAAATATTTATCGTTTTCCGCAAAATCAAAAGAGAACGTATTTAGAGTCTGCCCGTCCTTTTGCATGCAGCCTGCGGCGATCGCGGTTACGATGGAAGAGTCGATGCCGCCGGAGAGAAAGGTGCAGACCGGGACGTCCGAGACCATCTGCCGCTTTACGGCATCGCGCACCAGATAAGAGACCATCTCCACCGTTTTTTCATAGGAATCGGTGTGCGGGGCGGCGGTAAGATCCCAGTAGCACACCTGCTCCATGCCCTCCCGGGAGAAAATCTGATAATGGCCGGGGAGAACCTCGTGCATGCCGGAAAAAATGCCGTTGCCGGGCGTGCGTGCCGGACCGATGGACAGAAGTTCCAACAGGCTGTTTTCATCGATGGCGGGCGAGATATCCGGGTGGCAGAAGAGCGCTTTTGGCTCGGAGCCAAAGACCAGTGTGCCGCCCGGGGTGCTGTAGAAGAACGGTTTGGTACCGGCACGGTCACGGTACAAAAGCAGTTCACCGGTTCCGCCGTCCCAGATCGCAAAGGCAAAAATGCCGTTCAGGCGGCTGACAAAATCCTTCCCATAGTGCAGATAGGCGCAGAGAATAACTTCTGTATCGGAAGTGGTGGAAAAAGTATACCCGGCGGCGAGAAGCGGCGGCAGCAGTTCGTCGGTGTTGTAGATCTCGCCATTGTAGACGATCGCGCAGGTGCGTCCCTCATCCTGCCGGATCATGGGCTGACTGCCGCCCGCAATGTCGCGGATGCTGAGTCTGGCGTGGGAAAGCCCCACATGCGTGTCTAAATAGGTGCCGAAACTGTCGCTGCCGCGGTGGGCGAGCGCGTGATGCATGTCGGTGAGAATACGTTCCCAGAGGACGGGTTCCTTTTTAAAATTTTTAGAAAAGTCGCAGAAACCGGAGATTCCGCACATATAAAATACTCCTTTCATGGGAGAATGCGCCGGCAGGCTGCCGCACATTCAGATACTGGAATAGTGTATGCCGCGCAAACGGAAATTATGAGCCGGCAGAAAACGGGTACTTGCGCATCTCACGTAAACCGCTATAATAGAGAAGAATGTGAAAGGGTGAGAGATACTTATGAACGAGAAAAAGAACGAGCTCCAGATGTCAGAGGCATTTCTGACCAGTATTTTTCTGGCGGTCTCCGGCGGATTTCAGGATGCCTATACCTATAATACGAGGGAGGAGGTCTTCTCCAATGCCCAGACCGGCAACGTGGTGCTGATGAGCCAGAATTTTATGGTGGGCAGATGGATGGACGGACTGCGCTATCTGTTCCCGTTGCTGGCGTTTGCGTTTGGCGTGTTTTTTGCGGAGCGCATACAGGGGCGTTTCAAATACGCGAAGCGGCTTCACTGGAGACAGGGAATTCTGCTGCTTGAGATTGTGATTTTATTTGCAGTGGGATTTATCCCGCAGGAATACAACATGGCGGCGACGGTGCTGGTGTCTTTTGCCTGCGCGATGCAGGTGCAGACGTTCCGCAAGGTAAATGGCTATTCCTATGCGAGCACGATGTGCATTGGCAATCTGCGGAGCGGCACGGCGGCATTTTCCATGTATCTGCGGGACAAGAGACCGGAACAGTTAAGACAGTCGCTCTACTATTTCGGAATCATTCTTTTCTTTGCGATCGGAGCCGGCATCGGCGGCAATCTGTCCATGCGCTACGGTATTCACATGATCTGGGTGTCGGTGGGATGTCTTCTGGTCAGCTTCTTTATGATGTTTTCTGAGCGGGTGAAATAAAAAACAGACAAAAACAGAATACAGGCAGACATAACGGTCTCCGCGGCGGCATCTAATAAAAATAAGATGTTGTTGCGGAGATCTTTATGCCGAACGAAAAAATGGAGAATCTGCTGAATCTGGCACTGGCGGCGACACAGGAGGAGCGGGAGAAGTCGCTGGAGCTGGACATCGGCTACGATAGTGCCGAACAGACGTGGGAGGTCATTGTAAAATTTGTCGGGACAACGGAGGAGCTTGAGACGCTCCTTTTTAAAAATTTTCCGGAGGAATATCCGCGGATTCAACTGACAAATCTGCAGAATGAATATGCCGTTTTAGTGCTGCCGGAACATCTCGTGGAGCCGGTGGCAGCGCTGGATAAAATCGAGTACATGGAAAAGCCGAAACTTTTATTTTTCGCGGTGGACAATGGAAAGCGTGCATCCTGCATTACGCAGCTGCAGGAGAGAACCGGCCTGTCGGGTGCCGGTGTCCTTGTGGCGGTCATTGATTCCGGCATCGATTACGCGCATCCGGATTTTCGGAGGGCGGACGGTACGACCCGCATTGTCAGTCTCTGGGATCAGACGATCCCGGCGTCCAGGGGCTTGTGGGCGCCGGCGGGGTATTTCCTTGGAACCGAGTACGATGAGGCGCGCATCAACGAGGCGCTCGCGCAGCCCACGGAACAGCAGCGGTATGCGGTCTGCCCGAGCAGGGATGCATCGGGACACGGTACACACGTGGCGGGAATTGCCGCCGGCAACGGAAGAGCATCGGAGGGAAGATACCGCGGTGTGGCGTATGAGAGCGATCTTTTGATTGTAAAGCTCGGCAACCAGCGGGAGGGAGCGTTCCCGCGGACGACGGAACTGATGCAGGCGGTGGATTACTGCCTTAGAAAAGCGCAGGAGCGGCAGCAGCCGATCGCCATCAACTTAAGCTTTGGGAATAATTACGGAAGCCACACGGGAACGTCGCTCATTGAGACTTATCTGGATGATCTCGCAAACTACTGGAAGAGCTCGATCGTGATCGGAAGCGGGAATGAGGGAGCGGCTGCCACGCACACAGCGGGAGCGCTTGGAATGGGGCAGGCGGAAAATGTAGAGTTCGCGGTGAGCGCGTACGAGAGCGCCTTAAATCTTCAGATCTGGAAATCCTATGCGGATGAGATGGCGGTGCTTCTCATTCATCCGGGCGGCATGCAGATCGGACCGATCCGCCAGATACAGGGACCGCAGCGCTTTACGCTGGGTCAGACGCAGATTCTGCTCTACTATGGAGAGCCGAGTCCGTACAGCCCTTACCAGGAGATCTACCTGGATTTCCTTCCTGTGCGGGACTATGTGGACAGTGGAATCTGGACGGTGCGCCTGATTCCACAGCGCATCGTCACGGGGCGCTATGATATGTGGTTCCCGGCGGGAGGCGTTTTAAACGAAGGCACCGGATTCCTTCTGCCGCGGGAGGAGACGACGCTTACCATTCCGTCCACTGCGGCAAAGGTGATTACGGTCGGGGCGTACGACGCGCGGTTCGGGCAGCTGGCGGGATTTTCAGGCAGAGGATTTACCGGAAACGGACAGGTCAAGCCGGATCTGGCAGCGCCGGGCGTGGAGATCACCTCCTGTGCGCCGGGCGGAGGCTATACGGCGCGTTCCGGAACTTCGATGGCAACTCCGTTTGTGACGGGGAGCGCCGCGCTTCTGATGGAGTGGGGGATTGTGCGCGGAAACGATGTGTACCTGTACGGAGAAAAAATAAAGGCGTACCTGATCCGCGGTGCGCGCCCGCTGGGAGGAGGAAGAGCTTCTGGTCTGCTGCAGGAATATCCGAATCCGCAGGTGGGGTGGGGAACTTTATGTTTGTCGGACAGTCTGCCGGAGTAGGGAAAACAAAAGAATTGTGGAAGTGCGAAAAAAGACAAAAAAAGAAGACAAGGGAAATTGTGCAGTATTTCAAAGAAAGATAAACAAAATATAAATTAATTGTGAAAAATAAATGAGAAAATTGAAATTTATGTTATACTTTTAACAAAATAAAAAACATACAGTATATTTTATGAGGATGGCTGGTGAAAACCGGCGGTTTCAGCTTACTGCGCGGTAATGAAATTTTGTTAAAGGAGACCGAAGTGGAGTGAATGATATTGTTTATCAGCATGAAGTGATCGTTCCGGATAGGGGACTTCCGTTTAAGATGTTTCTCTTTGAGGGCGGCGGCGGAAAATATATCAGGGAGAAGCACTGGCACCGTTCTATCGAGATATTTGCCGTGAGACAGGGGCAGCTTGATTTTTTCCTGAATGAGAAAAAATATGTGCTTGCAGCGGGGGAGTTTGTGCTGGTGAATAGCAATGAGGTGCATGCGATCCATGCCCCTCTGCCAAACGAGACGATTGTGCTGCAGATTCCGCTTGGCGTCTTTGCGGATTATTATACGGAAGAACAGTTTATCTGGTTTTCGCACAGCGGAAAAGAGGATGACCGTCAGGTGTTTTCACTGCTCGAGACAATGTTTGTGGCGTACGGTGAGAAACAGACCGGTTACGAATTAAAAATGCTAAGCTGTTTTTATCAGCTGGAGTATCTTCTGGTGACAAGATACCGGAAGCTTGAGGTGGGCGAAGAGATACTTAAGAACAATAAGCAGCTTAAGCGTCTCGGAAGGATTACCGGGTATCTGAAGGAGCATTATACGGAGGATGTTTCGCTGGAAAAACTGGCGGGGATTTTTGGTTATTCACCGGCGTATCTCTCCCGGATGTTTCAAAAATATGCGAAGATCAATTACAAGGAATACCTGTCGAGTGTGCGTCTGGAGCATGCCGTGAGGGATCTGGAAGAGACGGATCTTGCGATTGGCGAGATTGCATTAAACCACGGCTTTCCAAACAGCAAGGCATTTTCCAATCTGTTCCGGAAGCGGTACGGAATGCTGCCGAATCAATACCGGAAGACGGTCACATCAGAAAAAGAACGGTTCTCCTCATATTACTTACCGCATAAAGGCAGCCGTTTATTTCTGATGTGACGGCTTCCGGTAAAACGCTCCGCGGGGGCAGGGCAAGAACACTAATTTATCGTAGTAATATCTATAGTTTCTCCCGCGTATCCGGAAGGAGATCTGTGCTACCATAGATGTATATAAAATAAAATGGCAGGAGGAGCACAGAATGACAGGACCAGTGGCACCGAGAGACCCGGAAAAAGCAAGAGCATATTTTTATATTATGCGTGGAAAAGAGATCTGCGGACTGAAGCAAGGAGACGGCGAAGCAGTGCAGTTCATCTATGAAAGTGACGGCCGTCTGGCAAACAGTGCACAGATTGTCGGAAATATCACGGATAGCAGAATACTTGAACTGCTCGGTACAGTGAAAGGCTTCCGCACGCTTGTACACAGTATTGGTGTGTCAGTTGAGATGGAGCATCCGGCTGAAAAGATAGAATTTGTTTTTCAGATGTACGGCAAAAAGGATTTGTATGGGGGCGGAACGAATCTGGTGGCAACACTGCAGGGAGATGGGATGGAACAGAGGATCTGTCTGTCGGATTATGAATGGAGTCCGGATGATGATGTGCCCGGACAGATCCGCTTTACATTTGACAAACCGGAACGGGTGGGAAAGGCAGATGTCCGTTTTTATTTAAACGACGGATTTACGGCACCGGAAGATCTGACAGAAGAAAAAGTGGATCTCCATTCGGAAGAATATTATAAGATGGTGCAGCGCTCTCTTATGAACCTGGGAAATACCTACCGCATCCGGAAAGTGATTGAGAAAGCGCGAGCCGGAAAAGAAGTGACGCTTGCTTTTATCGGAGGGTCCATCACACAGGGGGCAGGGGCAGTGCCGATTCACACAGAGTGTTATGCATATAAGGCATATCAGCTGTTTCAGAAACGATTTGCACGGAACAATAATGTCAGATTCATCAAGGCGGGAGTAGGAGGAACCCCATCGGAGCTTGGAATGATCCGTTTTGACAGAGATGTGCTGCGTGAGGGGGAACAGCCGGATCTTGTTGTAATCGAGTTTGCGGTGAATGATGAGGGAGATGAGACCAAAGGGGACTGCTATGAGAGTCTGGTGCGTAAGGTATTGAAGCTGCCGTGGAGACCTGCGGTGGTACTCTTGTTTTCCGTATTTGCAAATGACTGGAATCTTCAGGAACGTCTGCAGCCCGTGGGCAGACAGTACGACCTTCCGATGGTAAGTATTCTGGATGCGGTTACCCCGCAGTTTTCCGGAAAAGAACAGAAAAGAGTGATTACGAAGAACCAGTTTTTTTATGACATGTTTCATCCGACCAACCTTGGACATACCATTATGGCAGATTGTCTGGAATACCTGATGGAGATATGTGATACGTCCGACCATGCGAGGGTGGACAGCTTCCGGCAGGGCATGACGGAGGAGGAAGTCTTAGAACAGTGTCTGCGCGGGGAGCCTGCAATCGGCAATTCGTTTGAAAAAGTAAAACTCTTAGACCGGCGGGACGGATATGAGGGTGCCAGTATGAGAGAGGGAGGCTTTGATGCGACAGATCACGAACTGCAGTGTGTGGAAATGGATCAGGATCTTTGCACTACGCCGGAATTCCCATATAACTGGATGTATGATGGAACTAAGCCGGATCGGGCGTTTTTTGAACTGACGATCACATGCAGAGCGTTATTTCTGATATTTAAGGATTCCGGCGAGGTGGATGCCGGGACAGCGGATGTGCTGGTGGATGGGGAATTCCGGTTCACAGCAGATCCACATGTCAATAACTGGCTGCACTGTAATGCGGTGCTCGTATTTCAGGAGAAGGAAACGGCAGCACATACCGTGAGAATCCAGATGAGCGGTGAGAATCTGGATAAGAAATTTACGATTCTCGGATTTGGATATGTGGAGTAGGGGGGAAAAGCTATGGTTACAGTTAAGAATCCGATTTTGACGGGATTTTATCCGGACCCGTCGATCTGCCGGGTAGGAGAAGATTTCTATCTGGTAACATCCAGTTTTGCATATGCACCAGGTGTTCCGCTGTTTCACAGCAGGGATCTGGCACATTGGGAGCAAATCGGAAATATTCTGCAGAGAAAAGAGCAGCTTGCTGTTGGGGGAGAGGAGATTTCCAGGGGAATCTATGCGCCGACCATCCGATACCATAAGGGTATTTATTATATGATTACCACAAATGTCAGCTATGGAGGTAATTTTATTGTGACGGCGGAGCACCCGGAGGGACCGTGGTCAGATCCCTGTTATCTGGGAGAAGAAGCAGCCGGGATTGATCCCAGCCTGTTTTTTGATGAGGATGGCAGGTGCTATTATTGCGGAACCAGACCGAATCCCGATGGAGTAAGGTACAATGGGGACTGGGAGATCTGGGTGCAGGAACTGGATCTGACGACGAAGAAGCTGGTCGGAGAGAGTATGGCAATCTGGAAAGGGGCTGTGAGAGGGGCAATCTGGCCGGAGGGACCACATCTGTACAAAAAAGACGGCTATTATTATCTGCTGCATGCAGAAGGAGGAACCGGACCGGAACACAGCATCAGTGTGGCGAGAAGCCGAAAGCTGTTTCAATGGTTTGAGGGATGCCCGCGCAATCCGATCTTTACACATCGGAATCTTGGGGCGGATTATCCTGTGGTCTATGCTGGGCATGGGGATCTGGTGGAGGATCAAAACGGGAACTGGTATGTGGTGATGCTCGCCACGAGACGCTGTAAGAACCATGGAAGTATGGGGCGCGAGACTTTTCTGGCAAAAGTTGTATGGCAGGATGGATGGCCGGTAATTGCTGCCGGAACCGGACGTCTGGAGAAGACACTGGAAGTGCCGCTAAAAGAGTACCGGTTTCCGGAAGAAACAGGAACGTGCGATACCCTGTGTTTCTGGGAGACGAGACCGGATCAGAGGCTGCTTGGGATCGGGGGAAGAAATGAGGCATCCTATTCGCTGACAGAAAAACGCGGTGTATTCCGCTTATACTGTGGAAAACAGACGATCGGTGAAAAAGGATGCAGCAGTTATTTCGGACTCCGGCAGAAAAGCTATCATTTCCATGCAGCGGTCAGATTCCGCTTTGAACCACAGTCGGAGGATGAGACGGCGGGAATGGTATTATACCAGAACCATGAGAATCATCTGAGGATGGAGATCGGGAAAAAGGGAACAGATGTCTGCTTTCGGGTGAGCACATATGTTCATGCCAGGGAAGAGGTCATCCGTGAAGTTCTTCTGAAAGAAGAGCAGGAGTTATGGGAGATTCTGATCCGCGGAGAGGAGCAGAGTGCGGGTATCTGGGTAAGGCTGGGAGAAAAAATGATCTGTGCCTGCGATAAGGTCAGCCTGCTTGCGTATACCACGGAAGAGGCGGGAGGCTTTGTGGGATGCACCATTGGAATGTACGCGTCTTCGCATGGAACTGACAGTAAAAATTATGCGGATTATGTGAGCTTTACGTGCAGTGGAGCAGAAGAATAGAGCAAAAGGAGAGGGAGAGATGAGTCTGGAGACGAAAGAATATGCAAAAAGACTGGTGGAACAGATGACGTTGGAGGAGAAGATCAGCCAGATGCGCTATGAATCACCGGCGATTGAGCGGCTGCATATTCCGGCGTATAACTGGTGGAATGAGGCGCTTCACGGAGTGGCAAGATCCGGTGTGGCGACAATGTTCCCACAGGCAATTGCCCTGGCAGCGACTTTTGATGAAGAACTGATTGAGAAGATCGGAGATGTGGTGTCCACCGAGGGACGGGCAAAGTTTGAAGCGTATTCAGGAAGAGGAGACAGAGGTATTTATAAAGGTCTGACTTTCTGGGCGCCGAATATTAACATTTTTAGAGATCCACGCTGGGGGAGAGGACATGAGACGTACGGGGAGGATCCCTGTCTGACGGCAAAGCTTGGCTGTGCGTATATCAGAGGGATTCAGGGCAAAGATTCGGATCATTTAAAGGCGGCTGCGTGTGCCAAGCATTTTGCCGTGCACAGCGGTCCGGAAGCATTGCGCCATGAGTTTGATGCAAAGGTGTCGCTGCACGATTTGTACGATACGTATTTGTATGCATTTAAGCGGTGTGTCAAGGATGCCGGTGTGGAAGCCGTGATGGGCGCTTATAACCGCGTCAACGGGGAACCGGCGTGCGGAAGCAAGACACTTCTGCAGGATATTTTAAGAGAACAATTCGGTTTTGAGGGACACGTAGTGTCCGACTGCTGGGCAATTCTTGATTTTCATGAGCACCATCATGTGACAAAGACGGTAGAAGAATCTGCGGCAATGGCTGTCAACCATGGCTGTGATTTAAACTGCGGGAAGGCATTTTTGTATTTAAGCCGTGCCTGTGAACAGGGACTGGTGGAGGAAAAGACGATCACAGAAGCGGTGGAGCGCCTGATGGATGTTAGAATCCGGCTGGGGATGATGGAGGATTATCCGTCTCCATATGCGAACATTCCTTATGATGTGGTGGAGTGCCCCGAACATATTGCACTGTCCTTAGAAGCCTCGAAAAGAAGTATGGTGCTGCTTAAGAATGACAACCATTTTCTTCCGCTGAAGCAGGAACAGGTCCATACCATTGCAGTGATCGGACCAAACGCGAACTCCAGAGCAGCGCTGGTTGGAAATTATGAGGGGACATCCTCCAGATACATTACACCGCTGGAGGGAATTCAGGAATACACCGGAGAGAAAACCCGCGTCCTATATGCGCAGGGCTGCCATCTGTATAAGGATCAGGTAGAATTCCTCGGGGAGCCGAAGGACCGGTTTAAGGAAGCGCTGATTGCTGCGGAGCGGGCAGATGTCATTGTGATGTGTCTGGGATTGGATGCGGGCATCGAAGGCGAAGAGGGAGATGCGGGAAATGAGTATGCCAGCGGTGACAAGCTGGGATTAAAGCTTCCCGGACTGCAGCAGGAACTTTTAGAGGCGGTCGCAGCAGTCGGAAAACCGATTGTGCTCACCGTGCTGGCGGGAAGTGCACTGGATCTGTCGTGGGCGCAGGAACATGCACAGATACGGGCAATACTGGATTGCTGGTACCCGGGAGCGAGAGGTGGAAAAGCAATCGCAGAGGCATTGTTCGGAGAATTCTCTCCATGCGGAAAACTGCCGGTTACCTTTTATGAAGGAACGGAATTTCTTCCGGATTTTACGGATTATTCCATGGCAGGACGTACCTACCGGTATACGGACAGACATGTGCTCTATCCGTTTGGATATGGTCTTACCTATTCGCAGATCCGTTATTCTGATGCACATGCAGATGTCACAGATTTTGGAATACTGGAGCCGGTAACGGTGCATGTAACGGTGGAGAATACCGGTACCTACCCGGTACAGGAAGCGGTACAGGTATATGTCAGATTCAGTGAAAGAGAAGCTTACGATCCCGGCTATCAGCTGAAGGGAATCCGGTCGGTTGCACTGGAATGTGGGGAAAAGAAAGAGGTTTGTATCACCCTTTCTCCGCGTGATTTTGCACTGATCTCCGAGGAGGGAAAATGTCTGGTACACCCGGGAAGCTATGAGATCGCAGTCGGAGGGCAGCAGCCGGATGAGAGAAGCAGCCGTCTGACCGGACAGACGGTGAGCACACTTTTTATATGCAAAACGGGAAATGTGACGGAAGTGGAATACTGATGCTGCCGGTATCCGTTGCACTCGATGAAAAACAATGTTAGTATAAAAATACTGGGAGAGGATATGAAGAGAATTCTGCATGCGGTTGAAGCCTGGATGGATGACTTTAAAATAAAAAATAAATTTTATATCCTGTATATCTTGTGCGTGCTGGTTCCGCTGATTGTGACGGACAGTGCGGTATTTTCTGTTGTCATGAAGTCTGAGCGGGAAGCCAGAGAGCATGAGATGGCGAATATTGCCAATGCAGTTGCATACAGTATTTCAAATACGGTCAATAATGCAGCAGAGATCGGGAAGAGTATTTATACGAGCAAATATATTAACCGTTTTTTGGCGAATACCTACAGCGATCCGTTGGACTATGTGGTGAGTTATCAGGATTTTTTTAAAGATACCCTGTTTGAGAGCGGACTTGGCATGAACAACATGGTAATCACGATGTATGTGGATAATGACACGATCGTGAATGGGGGAAAGGTATGTAATATGAAGGAAATACGCGGTACAGAAGTGTACCGCTATTTTCAGGATAACGGATTGAATAAGGGATTATATTTCCAGTATGATGACAGCAGGGCACCTTCGGTGGAGCCGCAGAGACGGATGCTTTTTTTCCAGAAGCTGGACTTTTATGCGGAAAATAATATGGAAAAGGTGCTGCTGATCAACATCGATTACAGTGCAGTAAACCGGACATTAGAGAAAATGAATTATGACACGGATGTATTTATCTGCCAGGGAGATAAGATTGTCTTATCAAATGGCAGATATTCCAGTATCGGAAAGGAATTTCAGACATTTGACCAGACGGGCAGGGTCGGATACTGTCAGGAACTCGAGTTTTACGGAATGGATCTGGATATTTATGTCATGCAGCCCAAACGCCAGCTGTGGACGGAAATCCGGAAAAACCTGCCGCTGATTGGATTCTTAATTGTTGTAAATGCGATTCTGCCACTCCTTCTGGTGCGGGGATTTAACCGGTCATTTACGCAGAGAATCAGCGAACTCAGCAAAGTGTTTGAGACAGTCGGCGGGGAACATCTGGTGCCGATTTCGTATGTGCGTGGAAAAGATGAGATTGGAAGTCTGATGAGCAATTACAACCGCATGGTTGCGAGAACAAATGAACTCATTCAGATTGTGTATAAGAATAAGATTAAAGAACAGGAGATGCTGGTGGAAAGACAGAATGCAGAACTGCTCGCGCTGCACAGCCAGATCAATCCGCATTTTCTGTTTAATGCGTTGGAGAGCATCCGCATGCACAGCCTGTTGAAAAACGAATATGAGACGGCAGACATGGTGGAAAAGCTGGCGCTGATGCAGCGTCAGTATGTGGAATGGGGAAACGACAGTGTCGAGATCCGCAGGGAAATGGAATTTGTGAGAGCGTATCTGGGGCTTCAGAAGTATCGGTTTGGAGAGCGGTTAAGTTACAGTCTTGAAGTGGAAGAGGATTGTTTGGACATTAAAATTCCCAAAATGACAGTTGTCACCTTTGTGGAAAATGCCTGTGTACATGGAATTGAGGCAAAGACAGCTCCCGGCTGGATTTTTGTGCGGATCTGCCAAAAGCAGAAGGCACTTTATCTGGAAGTGGAAGATACCGGATGCGGCATGGACGCCTCCCAGATGCAGGAATTAAAAGAGCGCATGCTAAACGCCAGTATTGATATGCTAAAGGATGGCGGAAGAGTGGGAATCATCAATGCATGTCTGCGGCTGAAAATGGTATTCGGGGAGCAGGTGGCATTTGATATAGAGGGGGAGCAGGGTGTCGGTACGACAGTGAGTATCCGGATGCCATTGTAGAGAAGGGAAGGAAAAAGATGGGGGAAGCATTGTTAAAGGTATTGCTCGTGGATGATGAGCCGTTTATATTACAGGGACTGAAGATACTGATTGACTGGGAGCAGGAGGGATTTGAAGTTGTTAAGACGGCGGCAAACGGAGAGGAAGCACTGGAATATCTGCGCGGGGAGCAGGTAGATCTCATTATTGCGGATATAAAAATGCCGGTCGTCACAGGACTGGAACTTCTGGAGAAAATCCGCGGGGAAAAGATTTCCGATGCACATTTTGTAATCCTGAGCGGATATGCAGATTTTGAGTATGCGAGAAAGGCGATCCGTTACGACTGCACAGATTATATTTTGAAACCGGTAGACCGGGAAGAATTGCTGAAGGTGCTGAATAAAGTCCAGGTATTGCGAAGGGCGGACAACCAGAAGAAGCAAAGCAGCCGGGAAATGGAGCAGGCGTATCTGTCCAGACATCTGATCGCATTGATTCAGGGAAAGTTTGACAGTGTGAATCTGGAGTATGTGAAGTCGCATATGGATGGGGCATCCGGTATACGGTATGTAGAGATTCAGATGGATGATGACGGCAGAGCTGAGGAAATATCAGATAAGGAAAAACGGGGCTTTCAGCGGCAGCTGTACCAGTATTGTATTGAGTTCCTGGGACCCCATGCATCACATTGTGTCTTTGATGTCTCAACGCATGAGAAGATTTATGACATTGGGTTATTGTATTGTGATGCGTTTGCTAAGGAGCAGGGGATTGATGGGAAAACATATCTGAACCGGTTTCTTGA
>ULSR01065188.1_pt1 | contig 14079 bp, 8 predicted proteins | sample 1956861 | NCBI WGS metagenome assembly ULSR01 (sample SAMEA4835713, study PRJEB28245) | human gut metagenome | biome: gut microbiome; material: fecal sample | place: Denmark | collected 2008 | reverse complement strand
CCCTCTAAGACGTGAATCTCGGAGGGGGAACGACTTTCTTGATGATTGCTTTCTTGATTATCTTCTTGGCGGTGCGGGCATGTCGATATGGGGCAGGTCAACGCTTTCGTATGAAGACTGCCAGATCCGACTCCGTGAATCGGGCAAATTCCTCAGTATCGGGGTTGCGCTTCCTCGTAAGCCTTTCGGATGGATGCTAGTGTTGGTTAATCTCTTGTTTCATTTCTTTTTTCTTACTTCCCAATGACCGCTATAGCCGCTACCAATATACACAATATGAGGCATTTTGGCGATACGACGCTTAATAGTAATAATGCTTTTCCCAGATTGTTGAGCCAGTTCAGCAGTTGTTATTTTAGGATAAACAGCTACTTGATATTCTATCCATTTATCTAAATCATCGCCTTGAGTGCCACCTTGAGGGACATCTTGAGGGACACCTTGAGGGACATCTTCGGTATCACCTTGAGTATCACCTTGAGTATCACCTTGAGTGACACCTTGAGTGACATCTTGAGTGACACCTTGAGTGACACCTTGAGTGACATCATCATTCTCCATAATATTTCCCTCTATACCTGGATGAGATTCCTGCCATGCTAATATCATATTGGGGAACGTGACAGTAAACTGGGCACGATCGGAGAAGAAGGATGGAAGCATCTTTTCCTCAAAGTAGGGAAGGGCTATAATCGGATTGATAATCTTGCCCATTCCCGAACCTTTACGCTCCATATAACCCAACTGTGCAAAGATGCCTGCAATAACCGGATTGCGTCTGACAGAAGGAATGTCTTCTGTGTCGAGAACATCAGTTTTATAACGTTTACCATCTTGTGCCAGAAGTTTCAGTTGGTTAGTGGCACTAACCAACTCGTTTCCTTCCTTCTTCAGTTTCGTTTTCAGATACTTCCAATAGTTTCTGTTCTTGGTATAATCGTCTTGGTTGTTGAGCACACCAACGACATCCAAAACGGAAAACCACCATTTGGATAGTGTCTCGTCCCAAACGGCACGCACTTCGCGGTCGTTGAAGAAACGGATGGATACCTTCTGTATATTGTTATTGCACATTGCTTTCTGTCTTGATTTGTTCGGGATGCCTTCGGGATTTGTTCGGGATGAATGCGATTATTCCATCGGCTTGATCATTTTCTCGATAAAGGCTATCTCATTCTCGGAGAGCTTGTACATGGAGTAGAGTTCATGAATGTGTATCAACAATCCATGTGCCGTTTAGGTTGCTGCCCATGCGCGACAGTAGAGCGGCTGCTTCCAGGGTAGCATGTGTTTTCTCACCATGCGTTCCGACATGCAAACGGGCTGAAAGCCCAATGAGCGCATAGCCCAGGGCAAGCGAAGCGACACCCTGGGTATTATCGTATTATCATTGGTACGCCCTGTAAGGGCAAAAGCATTAATCCTTAAATACATACTCCTTGCTGTATTCTACTCCATAGGATTCTAAAAACTTTTGGTACTCATCTTGAAACGACATTTTTTTGTGATGTATGCCTTGATTCTTTACATATTCCATTGTTTTTTCGACGACAGACTGGCTGACAGAGAAAACACCATATCCGTTCTGCCATGCGAATGTTCGATAATATGGTTCTATTGTTTTCATCCATCTACTACTGTTGCGTTTTACCTCCTCCACCACATGTGATATAGCGACATCCTTTGACAATAGAAATAATATATGTATGTGGTCGCAGATGCCGCCTACCTGTATTACTTCGCAACCTGTGGCATTCACCAATTGTCCTATGTAGGAATGAATGCGGTCGAGTTCTCTTTCACGAATAGGAGGACTCGTGGTCTTGATGTGGAATATCAAATGTATGTAGAGTTTACTTAATGACTGTGCCATGTTTTTTACGCTTTTGCCCTTTCAGGGCGTTGATGATTTATTGTTTGTTACCCAGGGTGTCGCTTCGCTTGCCCTGGGCTAAGAGCTTATTGGGCTTTCAGCCCGTTCCTGTCTGAATCAGAAGCTCCTGTTTGCTGTTTTCTTGTTTCGGGATGCCTTCGGGATTCGTTCGGGATGGGTTTACATTTAGAAGCTATGGGTGCTCACAGACAATCCATTTGCCGTTTTTGTTGCTGCTCATGCGTGACAGTAGACCGACTGATCAGAATCTGTTATATTAGGATATTTATCGTGAACTATATCATGAACTTTATCGTGAACTTTATCGTGAACTTTGTTCAATTCTTCTCCTTGATGACATTCTTCACCTCTGGTATTTCCCTGATGGGCGCAACGATGTTTTTGCAAAATTATCTTTCCTTGCCAGCGAAAGTGCGATAGAGCAAATTCAATGGCTGATGGTTCAATGCGGACTCTATCAGTTCTCCCAAGAACTCTGTTCCCTTCAGCAGATCATTGTGGTCAAACGATACGATATTTTCTGTATTGGGCTTGACTCCAAAACGGAATAGTAACAACATTGTCCTGTCTGATAAGGCCGTTCATGTCGGCTTGTTGGTTAGCATGTGTTCTGTAAGCATCACCTTAATCCGATTTAGAGCTTGTTTCTCCATATTTTTTGTCCTTATATAATCAATATGCAAAAATAAGGTTTTTTCTTCGGAAACGGACGCTTTTTATAAAAAACACTCCTCAAGCAAATAAATAGAAACAGGCTACGCAGTCTTTTGCGCTACACAGAAAAATCAGTGAAAACGATGAAAAGCGCATTTTTCATCTACCGCGCAAATAGGCTGCGTAGGAAAGGGGAGATCAGTCGATGTCGATCAGTTGGAAATGCTTGTTGAAGGTGAATTCCATGCCATTGGCCAGCTCCACCTCATACTCCTTCTTGCCCATCTCCAGTTTCTTGACAGACTTTCCGGGATAGTGGAGGCGCAGGTAGCTTCGGATGGGGTAGGGGATCAGCTCCGCAGGCACCGAACCGCGCTTGCAGTCGATCTCTGTCAAGTTGCCCCTTTTGTCAAACTCGAGTTTGGTGCCATTGCGCAGCACGACGTCATAGCTCTTGCCGGCTCCCGACTCCTTCTTGGCCAGCACCACTCTTTGGTGGCTGAAATGGCGCGTGATCACGGCCTGGGCCTTAGCGGGAAGCATGGCGACGGAGATGGGCTTGTCGTTGTCCACATGGGCAGAAATAGCGGAGGAGACGATGCAGCAGATGGCGATCATCAAAAATCTCATTGTTCTTTTCATAAACTTCAAATCTATTGTTTTATTATACCTATATACGGATCGTGCCGAGACACGATACACTGTTTTGGACGGCTAAGGGTCGCAATGGTTTAAGGCTGCGCTCCACCTTGACAGAAAAAACCACCCCCGGGGACGGCGAGGGTGGTAATGGTCAGGTCATTGGGCTTGGCGTGTGGCAAGAAAGCGCTCCGCCTTGTGGAGGTCTTCGGGCGTGTCGATGCCGACGGTCTCGACATCGGTCAGTCCGACCTTGATCTTGTAGCCGTTTTGCAGCCAGCGCAGCTGCTCCAGGCTCTCCGCCAGTTCGAGCGACGACTGGGGCAGGCGTGTGACCTCGCGCAGCACGTCGGCACGGTAGGCATAGAGGCCGATGTGCTTGAGGAAGGGGTAGGCTGCCAGCCACTCGCCCCGATCCTTGCCCCGGACGAAGGGGATGGGAGACCGGGAGAAGTAGAGGGCGAAGCCGTCGTTGTCGAGGACGATCTTGGGTGAGTTGGGATTATCCACGGCCTCGATGCTCTCGAAGCGCTTGCCGAGGGTGGCTATCTGCGTGGCGGGGTCGTCGAAGGCCTCCATCACCGTACGCAGTTGCGAGGGCTGGATGAAGGGTTCGTCGCCCTGGACATTGATGACGACGTCGGGAGATCCGCCGACCAGGTCGAGGGCCTCGCAGATGCGGTCGGTGCCGCTCTTGTGGTCGGATCGCGTCATGACGGCCTGGCCGCCAAACGCGGTGACGGCATCGTAGATGCGCTGGTCGTCGGTGGCGACATAGACGCGGTCGAGGACCGATCGTACCTGTTCATAGACGCGCTGGATGACGGGTTGGCCGCCCAGGATGGCGAGCGGCTTGCCCGGGAAACGAGTAGAGGCGAAGCGCGCGGGGATGATGGCTATATACTCCATGGCGTGATTACTTGATGATGTGGAGCCACTTCAGCGGCTTCTTGACCAGTTCGCTGAGCTTGCTGTCCTTGTTCTTCTGCGGCAGCGCATAGTCCTCGCGAATGTCGTACTTCGTGGAGTGGACGGGGGTCTGGTCGCCACCCTGCTTGCCACGGCCACGGCCGCGCTTGCGCGAACTCTTCTTCTTGCCCTTGGGGGCGTCGGCCTGGGACTGGGCCTGCTGACCGCCCTGCTGGCTGCCTTTCTGGCCTCCCTGCTGGCCTCCCTGCTGACCGCCGCCCTCGGTGCCCTTGTCCTTGCCACGTCCTCGGCCGCGGGATCTGCGTTCCTTCTGGTCCTTTCGTTCCTTTGGGTCCTTCTGGTCGCGGCTGGCGTCGCCCTGCTGCTGCGGCTGCTGATCGCGGGCCTCACGAGGCTCGCGCGGCTCACGGCGCTGGCGTCCGCGGCGCGGCTGCTTCTCCCTGGGCTGCTGGTCCTGGGGCTGCGCCTGCTGCTGGCCGTCCTTGGCCACGGGCTGATCGGCCTTGTCGGCCTCACGGGGCTGCGGCTTGGCGGCCTTCTCGGCGCGCTGCTTGTTCTGGCGGTTGCGGCTCTTCTTGTCCTTGTGGCTCTGCTGGTCGCGGGCCTCGCGGCGGCGACTCTTCGCACTCTTGCCCTTGGCGGGGCGCGCCGACTGGCTATATTCGGGTGCCTCGCCGACGTCCTCGGGCAGGGGTACCTTCTCCACCGTCTTCTCCAGGAACTTCTCTATCTGCTGGAAGTAGTACTGGTCCTGTTCGCTGACCAGCGTGATGGCCACGCCGTCGCGGTTGGCACGGGCTGTACGGCCGATACGGTGGACGTAGTCCTCGGCGTCGCGGGGCACGTCGAAGTTGATGACCATCGCGATGTCGTCGATGTCGATGCCGCGGGAGATGATGTCGGTGGCGACGATGACGTCGAGCTGGCCGCTCTTGAACTGGAACATCATCTCGTCGCGCTCGGCCTGGTCGAGGTCGGAGTGCATCTCGCCGCAGTTGACCTTCATGCGCTTCAGCGAGGCAGCGATCTGCTTCACCTTCTGCTTGGAACCGGAGAAGATGATGACGCGGTTGAGGTCGCCGGCCTTGAAGATGTCCTTGAGGATCGCCATCTTCTGCGTCTCGTAGCAGACGTAGGCCTTCTGCTGGATTTTCTCGGCGGGCTTGCTCACGGCGAGCTTCACCTCGACGGGATTCTTGAGCAGCGTCTTGGCCAGGTCCTCGATCTTGTCGGGCATCGTGGCCGAGAACATGATGGTCTGGACGTTCTGCGGCAACTTGCGGGCGATGGTGAGGATATCCTCGGAGAAGCCCATGTCGAGCATGCGGTCGGCCTCGTCGAGGATGAAGAAGCTCACGCGAGAGAGATCGACGTTGCCCAGCGACATGTGGGAGATGAAGCGGCCGGGGGTGGCGATGACCACGTCGGCACCGAGGGAGAGGCTCTTGAGCTCCTGGTCGTAGCGGTTGCCGTCGTTGCCGCCATAGACGGCCACGCTCGACACGCCGTCGAGATGGTAGGCGAAGCCCTGCATAGCCTGGTCGATCTGCTGGGCCAGCTCGCGCGTCGGCGACATGATGACGCAGTTGATGGCGTCGGCAGGATAGCCGCCGTCGGCCAGCTTGGAGAGGATGGGGAGCAGGTAGGCCGCCGTCTTGCCCGTGCCGGTCTGGGCGACACCCAGGATGTCGCGGCCTTCGAGGATGTGGGGGATGCAGCTTTCCTGTATGGGAGTGCACGTCTCGAACTGCATGTCGTCCAAGGCGTCGAGCACATAATCGTTCAAATCTAATTCGTCAAAATACATCTTTTCTGAAAGATAAAAATGGTGAGTGATACTACCTTGGCGCGTGCCTATAGCAGAAATAGGCTATGAAGGCAAAGATAAGGTTCGGAATCCATGCGGCCAGCACGGGGGGCGTGCCGGCATTGATGGCAAAGGTCGAGGAGACGGTCTGGAGCATGATGTAGCCGAAGCTCAGGCCCAGGCCGATACCCAGATAGAGGCCCATTCCTCCCTTTCGCTTTCGCGCCGAGAGCGAGAGTCCGATGATGGTGAGGATGAAGGAGGAGAAGGACATGGCGATGCGCTTGTGGAACTCCACCTCGTACTGCACGACATTGCCCGAACCGCGGCTCGTCTGCTTGGAGATGTAGTCGAGGAGCTCGGGCGAGGTGAAGGTCTCCTGCTGGCCCTTGGAATAGACCAGGTCGGTGGGCTCCATAAGGATGACCGTGTCCTTGACGTCGCCGGTGACGATCCGCTCGCGCAGGCCGACCAGCGTGCGCGTCTTCCAGTTGGTGGCCTTCCAGTGGTACTTCGCGTCGGCGATCGTGTCGTACTGGATCTCCATGGCCGTCATGTGGCTGACCAGCTTCTTGCCCTCAAACTTGTCGAGGGAGAAGCCGTAGCCGCGCTTGTAGCGGTCGTCGTAGTGCTGGATGTAGGCCACCGTGCCCTTGCCCACCTGCAGCTGGACGTTCTCCGCCGAAGTGTTCTTCTTGGAGTTGCGGTAGAGCGACTCGAAGTTTTGGCGGATGACCGTGCCGTGGGGGATGACGAAGCTGTTGAGGTAGAAGGTGACGCTGGCGATGAGCACGCACGAGATCATGTAGGGGCGCATCAGCCGCCGGAAGGAGACGCCCGAGGAGAGCATCGCGATGATCTCGGAGTTGCCGGCCAACTTCGAGGTGAAGAAGATGACGGCAATGAACACGAAGAGCGGGGAGAAGAGGTTGGAGTAGTAGGGGATGAAGTTGGCGTAGTAGTCGAAGACGATGGCACGCCAGGGCGCATGGTACTTCGTAAACTTCGAGAGGTTCTCGTTGAAGTCGAAGACCAGGGCGATGGAGATGATCAGCACGATGGAGAATAGGTAGGTGCCGATAAACTTCCGGATGATGTACCAGTCGAGACGACCGAAAAGGTGCTTGGGCGACAACTTGCGCAGCACACGCGCCACCCTGGCCCCCGCCCGGCGTATCGTCTCGGGCTGGGGCATCCTGCGCCTCATCTTGTCTATGGTCTCTCCCATCTGCATGTCGAAAAATTTGTTTTTAGAGTCTGTCCTGCGAACGTAAAGGAGCCGGGCCTATATCCTCCGCCCGAGCTGGTCGATGACGGAAGACTTCCACTGGGTGAAGTCGCCCTGGAGGATGTGGGCCCTGGCGTCGGTGACGAGCCGCAGGTAGAAGGCGAGGTTGTGGATGCTGGCTATCTGCATCGCCAGCAGCTCGCCCGCCTTGAAGAGGTGGTGGAGGTAGGCCTTGGAGGTGATGCGGTCGATCTCGCAGCCCGTGGGGTCGAGGGGCGAGAAGTCGGCCTCCCACTTCTTGTTGCGCATGTTCATCGTGCCCTCGTAGGAGAAGAGCATGGCGTTGCGGCCGTTGCGCGTGGGCATCACGCAGTCGAACATATCGACGCCGCGGGCGATGCCCTCCAGCAGGTTCTGGGGCGTGCCCACACCCATGAGGTAGCGCGGCTTGTCCTTGGGCAGGATGGCGTTGACGACCTCGATCATCTCGTACATCACCTCGGTGGGCTCGCCCACGGCCAGTCCGCCAATGGCATTGCCCTCGGCGCCCTTGTCGGCGACGTACTTAGCCGCCTCGCTGCGCAGGTCGGGATAGGTGCAGCCCTGGACGATAGGAAAAAGGGCCTGGGGGTAGCCGTAGAGGGGCTCAGTCTCGCGGAAACGCTTGAAGCAGCGGTCGAGCCAGCGCTGGGTAAGCCCAAGGCTGTTCTTGGCGTAGGCGTAGTCGCTCTTGCCCGGCGGACACTCGTCGAGCGCCATGATGATGTCGGCACCGATGACGCGCTCGATGTCCATCACGCGCTCGGGGGTGAAGATGTGCTTCGAACCGTCGATGTGGGATCGAAACTCGCAGCCCTCCTCCGTGAGCTTGCGGATGCCCGTGAGGGAGAAGACCTGGAAGCCGCCGGAGTCGGTGAGGATCGGGCGGTCCCAGCCGTTGAAGCGATGGAGGCCACCAGCGGCCCGGAGCACCTCGCAGCCGGGGCGGAGGTAGAGGTGGTAGGTGTTGCCCAGAATGATCTGGGCCTTCACCTGCTCCTGGAGTTCGCGGAAGTGGACTCCCTTCACGCTGCCCACCGTGCCCACGGGCATGAAGATGGGGGTGAGGATCTCGCCATGGGCCGTCTGGATGCGGCCGGCCCGCGCGTCGCTGTAGGCGTCGGTGTACTGCAGTTCGAACGTCATTGGCCCTTCTCCTCCTTTTGATCCGTAGTCTCCTCGACGACGAGCTGGACGGGGTGGGCCACCAGTTCGTCGGTGAGGGCGAAGTCCCACACCTGCTGCACGCTCTCCACATAGTGGAAGGTGACGCCCTTGCGATAGATCTCGGGGATCTCCTCCACGTCGCGCTGATTCTCGGCACACATCACGATGTCGGTGATGCCGGCACGCTTGGCGGCGAGGATTTTCTCCTTGATGCCGCCGACGGGCAGCACCTTGCCGCGCAGCGTGATCTCGCCCGTCATGGCCGTGTTCTTGCGCACCTTGCGCTGGGTCAGCGCCGAGGCCAGGGAAGTGGCGATGGTGATGCCCGCAGAAGGGCCGTCCTTGGGCGTGGCGCCCTCCGGCACGTGGATATGGATGTTCCACTGGTCGAAGAGGCGGTAGTCAACGCCCAGGGCGTCGATATGGGCCTTGACGTACTCCAGGGCGATGACGGCGCTCTCCTTCATCACGTCGCCGAGATTGCCCGTGAGCGTCAGTTTGCCGGCCTTGCCCTTGGAGAGCGAGGTCTCGATGAAGAGGATCTCGCCGCCCACGCTGGTCCAGGCCAGGCCCGTCACCACGCCCGCGTAGTCGTTGCCCTGGTAGATGTCGCGGTAGAAGGGCGGTTTGCCCAGCAGGCCCGGCAGCATGTCGGGGGTGATCTTGTTGGAGGGCAGCTGGCCGTCGGTGGCCTGGCGGAAGGCGAGCTTGCGCAGCGCCTTGTTGATCTGCTTCTCCAGCTGGCGCACGCCGCTCTCGCGGGTGTAGTTTTCGATGACCTTCTCCAGGGAGGCCTTCGTAAACTTCAGCTTGGGCTCCACCTGGTCGAGACCCGTGTTCTCCAGTTCGCGGGGGACGAGGTGGCGCTTGGCGATCTCTATCTTCTCCTCGGTGATGTAGCCGCTGACGGGAATCACCTCCATACGGTCCAGCAGCGGACGGGGGATGGTGTTGAGGTCGTTGGCCGTGGCGATGAAGAGCACCTTGGAGAGGTCGTAGTCGGTGTCGAGGTAGTTGTCGTGGAAGGCGTTGTTCTGCTCCGGGTCGAGCACCTCCAGGAGGGCCGACGCGGGGTCGCCATTGACGGTGTTCTGCGTCACCTTGTCGATCTCGTCGAGGATGAAGACGGGGTTGGAGGAGCCAGCCTTGAGGATGCTCTTGATGATGCGTCCGGGCATGGCGCCAATATAGGTGCGGCGGTGGCCGCGCACCTCAGCCTCGTCGTGGAGGCCGCCCAGCGAGACGCGGACGTATTTTCTGCCCATGGCCTCGGCAACGCTCTTGCCCAGCGAGGTCTTGCCGACGCCCGGAGGACCGTAGAGGCAGAGGATGGGGGACTTCAGGTCGCCACGGAGGCGAAGCACGGCCATGTACTCCAGGATGCGCTCCTTCACCTTCTCCATGCCGTAGTGGTTGCGGTCGAGGACGCGCTGCGCACGCTTCAGGTCAAGGCGGTCCTTGGTATATACGCCCCACGGCAGCGAGACGAGCGTCTGCAGGTAGTTGAGCAGGACACTGTAGTCGGGCGACTGGGGATTGATATTGTCGAGTTTGGCGAGCTCCTTGGCAAAGAGCTTGCTCACCTCATCGGGCCAGGGCTTGAGGAAGGCCTTCTTCTTGAGCTCCCTCTTGTCCTCAGACTCGCCGCTGTCGCCCAGCTCCTCGCGGATGTTCTTGATCTGCTGGTGGAGGAAGTACTCCTTCTGCTGCTCGTCGATGTCGGCGCGCGTCTTGTTTTGGATGTTCTTCTTGATGTGCAAGAACTGGGTTTCGCGGTTGAGGACCTTCAACAGCTTGAACAGTCGCAGCTTCATGTTGTCCTCCTCCAGCAGCATGATCTTGTCGTAAATGTTGCTGACGATGTTGGAGGCGACGAAATTGACGATGGAGAGGTGGTTGCTGATGTTCTGCAGGGCGACCATCGCCTCGTTGGGGATGTCGTCGTTCATCTTCACATAGATCTCGACGCCCTGGCGCAGGCCTTCCACGGCCGCGGCAAACTCCTTGTCGTCTTCTGCGGGGAAGACCTCAGGGATCATCTCCGTCTCGGCGGTGAAGAAGTTGTTGGCGTCGTCGAGCGACTTGAGACGGCAGCGCGCCGAGGCGATCACGATGGCCGAATGCTCATTGTTGGACCCGGGCACCTCAAACTCCTTGACGAGCTTGGCATAGACGCCCACTTCGAAGAGGTCCTCCTGGATGGGGTAGTCCACGCTGGCGTCTTTCTGTGCGAACACGGCAAAGGTCTGGTCGGGATGATCGCGGAGGTAATCCAGCAGCTTCAAACTCGGCTGGCGCCCAATGAGAATCGGGGTCATGACGCCGGGGAAGGGGATCAGATTGCGGGTGATGAGGACGGGGATGGGACCATCCACGGGACCGACCTCCTTGGCCAGCGCCGAGGGGTCGCCGTCGTAGTCCGACAACATCATCCGTATCGTTGTATTTTGCTTCATTATCTTATTGTCTTCTGTGTTTTGGCGTGCAAAGGTACAAAGAAAATTCCTATTTCATGGAAAAATCCGTGCGAAACCTTGACTTTGCCCGCACAATGCGGCATTAGGTTGGCCGCAAGGCATGCAATGGGGTGGCTGCAAGCGCGGGCGACAGGCTGGCCGCGCGCGCGACAGAATCCACAAGGCAGGCGATGGGCTCAGTCTAAAGTCTGATCACCTGCTTCACGCCCTTGACCGTGCGCAGCTTCTTGATCAGCAGGTTGAGCTTCGACTTGTCGTCGAGCTGCACGACAAGATTGCCCGAGAACAGGCCGTCATGGGAGTCGATATTGATGGATCGCATCACGATCTTCTCGTCCTTGCTGATGATGTTGGTGATGTTGCTGACGATGCCGATGTCGTCGTTGCCGATGACGCGCAGCGTGATGTCGTAGTGGGAACTGCCCTTGCCGCTCCACTGCGCACGGACGATGCGGTAGCCGAAGCGGCGCTGCATCTCGGCGGCGTTGGGGCAGTCGGCACGGTGGATCTTGATGCCGCCATTGACGGTGACGAAGCCAAACACCTTGTCGCCATAGATGGGGTGGCAGCAGCGGGCGAGCGAGAAGTCGATGCCCTTGAGGCTCTTGTCGATGATGAGCACGTCGTCGTTCTTCTTGGCCTCGGTGGTGGCGGGGTGGGCATACTCGAAGTTTTCCGCGCTTTCGGCCTCGCGCTCCTTGACCTGGCTCTGGTCGACCAGGGCCTGGTATTCGTCGAGGACGCGGGTGGGGTCGAGGCGGCCTTCGGCGATCTGGTGGTAGAAGTCGCTCTGCTCCTTGAAGCCCATCTTGCGGATGAGGTGGGCGACGGTGGCCTCGTCGTAGTCGAGCTTCTTGTTCTTGAGGCGGCGCTCCAGCAGCTCTTTGGCGTAGAGGCCCTGCTTCTGACGTGTCTCCTTGAGCGAGAGGCGCAACTTGGCGCGGGCACGGGAGGTGACGAGGATGCGCAGCCACTCCGGCTTCGGAGTCTGGTTGCTGGCCGTCAGGATCTCGACCGTGTCGCCACTGTGGAGGGGCGTGCGGAAGGAGACATTCTTGCCGTTGACCTTGCCGCCGACGCAGGTGTCGCCGACGCGCGAGTGGATATGGTAGGCGAAGTCGAGCACGGTGGCCCCCTTGGGAAACTTCAGCAGGTCGCCCTTCGGGGTGAAGGCATAGACCTCGTCCTCGTAGAGGTCGAGCTTGAACTGGTCCATCACCTCCAGGTTGTCGCCTGCCTCCAGGGCGGTGCGGATCGAGGCGAGCCACTCCTCCATGCCGCCATCGTCGGCCTTCACGCCTTTGTAGCGCCAGTGGGCGGCGAGGCCGTGCTCGGCCACCTCGTCCATGCGCTCGGTGCGGATCTGCACCTCCACCCACTTCTGCTCAGGACCGAGCACGGTGATGTGGAGACACTCGTAGCCATTGGACTTCGGCACGCTGATCCAGTCGCGCAGGCGCTTCGGGTTGGGCTGGTACATGTCGGTGACGATGGAGTAGGCCTGCCAACACTGCATCTTCTCCTTCTCCAGCGGGGAGTCGAGGATGATGCGGATGGCAAAGAGGTCGTAGATGCCATCGACGCCACACTTCTGCTTCTTCATCTTCTGCCAAATGGAGTGAATCGACTTGGTGCGGCCCTTGATATGAAATTTGAGTCCGGCCTCGGTGAGGTGTTTGCTCACCGGACCGATGAAGCGCTCGATGTAGGCGTCGCGGGAACGCTTCGTGGCGTTGAGTTTCTCCTTGATCAGATAGTAGGCGTCGTGCTCGAGATACTTCAGCGAGAGGTCCTCCAGCTCGCTCTTGAGCTGGTAGAGGCCCAGTTTGTGGGCCAAGGGGGCGTAGAGGTAACTGGCCTCCTCGGCCACCTCGTGCTGCGCCTCCTTGTTGGGCGTGTCGCGTATCTGGCGCATCAGGCAGACGCGGTCGGCGATCATGATGAGCACCACGCGCATGTCCTCGGCGAAGGAGAGGAGCAGGTTGCGGAAGTTCTCGCTCTCCACAATGGGAGTCTTGCTGTAGAGCTCCTGGACGCGGACGAGGCCCTGGAGGATCGTCGCCACGCCCTCGCCGAAGTCCTTGCGCGCCAGCGTCGTGTCATAGTGGCCGCGAAGCACGCTCTCGTAGAGCATGATGGCCAGCAGACTGTCACGGCGCAGGCCGATGTCGCCGACGGCCACCTTCGCCGTCATCAAAGCCTTGAGGACGGGATTGAGGCCGAAGCGGTCGCGCTCGATGTGGCGAGCCTCGATCTCAGAATGGATATGGGTGCGCAGACGCTCCACGTCAGTACCGCTCAGGGTGTCGTTGAGCATCTCGTGAATCTCCTTAGTAAGTGCCTCGCAGGCGTGCTTTTCTTCCTCGGTGAAAACGAATTTTTCTTCCATTGGCTGACGTTGCTTTGATGAATGATGCTACAAAGTTACGAAATTTCATCTGAATATTTCCCGATTTAAGAAAAAGTAAGTATATTTGTGCATTGGTTAGAGGACAACAAATAGACCACCTTATTTATAATATTAATATCGCAAAAGGATATGCTGACACAACAAGACTTGCAACAGATTGCTGCCAAGGGCATTGCCGAAGAGCAACTGCAGAAGCAGATGGATGATTTCAAGCGCGGATTCCCCTTTCTGAGGCTCGACTCCGCAGCCACCGTGGGTCATGGCATCCTGGCACCGACGGACGCCGAGCGCGAGGAGTACATCCGCCAGTGGGACGCCTACAAGGCCGGGAAGCACCGGGTGACGAAGTTTGTACCCGCCTCGGGCGCAGCCAGCCGCATGTTCAAGAATTTGTTCGCCTTCCTCGACGCCGACTACGACGCCCCGCAGACGAGTTTCGAACACGAGTTTTTCGACCACATCCACCAGTTTGCCTTCTTCTCCGAGCTCGACGCTGCCTGCCTGAAGAATGAGGGCAAGGGAATCGACGACCTGCTGGCCGCGGGAGGACACAAGGCCGTCGTGGCCAACCTGCTGGAGGAGCGCGGCCTCAACTACGGCCAACTGCCGAAGGGCTTGCTCCGCTTCCACCGCTATGAGGACGGGGCGCGCACGGCCATGGAGGAGCACCTCGTGGAGGGCGCACGCTACGCCAGCACCAACGGCGAGGCCCACATCCACTTCACCGTCTCGCACGAGCACCTTCCTTTGTTCAAGGCGGAGGTGGAGAAGCGGGTAGGGAAGTATGCGGAGAAGTACCAGGTGCGCTACGACATCTCCTTCTCGGAGCAGAAA
>ULSR01016879.1_pt1 | contig 14113 bp, 8 predicted proteins | sample 1956861 | NCBI WGS metagenome assembly ULSR01 (sample SAMEA4835713, study PRJEB28245) | human gut metagenome | biome: gut microbiome; material: fecal sample | place: Denmark | collected 2008 | reverse complement strand
CGTCTGAACGGCGGCACTGTCAAGGATTCCAAGGCATTGGGATATGTAAAGGAACTTCGTAACCGTGCAGGCGTTCCGATGCCGACGACGATCAGTCTCGAATGGCTGCTTGATGAAAGGGCCCGCGAGTTCATGTGGGAAGGTCACCGTCGTGTCGATCTCATCCGTTTCGGCAAGTTTACGGACGTGAACTATCCTTGGACACTCAAGGGCGGTATCTTGAATGGTAAGATTGCGATTCCTTCATACAGGACCATATTCCCGATTATCCAGAGCGACCTCAGCTCCAACAGCAACCTCATCCAGAATGAAGGTTATTAATCGGATTGACAACATTATAAAATCGATATTATGAAATCATTGAAATATATGGCAATTGCCGCAATTGCGGCTCTGGCTGCATCCTGCACCTTGGATTTGCCAATGGAACAGATTTCGTCAGATATGACGGCTCCTGTTCTCAGGCCGGTTTCCAATGTCCTCTCGGATGCGAACACCACCAAGGTGGAGCAGGTGATCTTCACATGGGATCCTGCTGATTTTGGAGCAAAGACTGAAATTCTCTACTCCGTATATGCGGAACTTGGAAAGGAGAAGGTTCTTGTAGGACAGAACTACAAGAATTCTCTCAGCATCAGCAAGGGTGACTTTGTAGGTATGGTATGCAGTTCACTGAACGGTGAAAAGAATTCCGATGTTACCATCAGTGCCTATGTGGAAGCAACTCTGAAAGACGTGGTGAACTCACCGGTATTGACTTCGGAAAAAGTTTCTTTCATGGTTCATACCTATCTTCCTCCTAAGAAGAGCATCTGGCTTCCTGGAAAGTATCAGGATTGGAGTCAGTTCGGAACTGAAATCATAGAAGTCGAGGCAGGAACCAGCACCTACAAGATTCTGGTCGATGTGTCCAACGAGGCTGAGACTCCTTATTATTTCAAGATTGTCGATGAGAATCAGTCATGGGTCGGAATGAATGACGGATATAAACCGGAAGGCTGGGAAGTTGCAGATCCTGCAAATAGTGACGGAAACTTCTCCGTGTCTGCTGAAGAGCCGATCATGTGGCTGACCATCAACACCAAGACTAAGACTGTCGCAAGGGAGGTCGTATCCAAAGTTGCTCTTATCGGAGATTTTAACGAATGGAAAGAGAGCGAGGAGCCTGAATTCACGTACAATGCTGCGAAGAATGTCTGGGAGTCTCCAGTCATCAGCTTCACTGAAGGCAAGGAGTGGCTTCTTAGACTGAACGGAAGTTGGGAACACAAGTACGGCAGCGCAGTTGCAACTACAGACATTGCCGGCGGCTTTGAAATCACCAAGGGTGGTGAGAACATTCCTGCTCCTGGAACAGGTGACTATATCGTCCGCCTGTACGCCAACAGGACACCGATTGTGGTGACTTATGAAAAACAATAAACAGGTTTGACTTATGAAATGGATTAGAAATATATTTGCAGCCTCTGCCGTAGCTATTGCGGCAGTAGCCTGCACCATAGAAAGTGAGGACACCTTCTCGACGAGTCCAGTCGCTCCGGTGATGGATGCACATTCGGATATCCTCATTACGAACGGGACCAAGGCGGAATCCGTGACTTTTACCTGGACAGCTGCGCGCTTTGTCGATGCTGATGCATATCTCTATAACTTGAATGTAAAGAGCGGAGAGAAGGAAGCCGTCCTCAAACAGGGAATCAAAGATGCGTTCTGCACCATCTCCAAGGAGGAACTCAGAACCTTCCTCAAGACTAATTTCGAGTTGGAAAAGAATGCGACCCATCAGCTTTCATTCTCCGTGAATGTTGCTGACAATGCTGGTAAAGTGTATTCCTCTCCGGCATTAGCCGTGAAGGTTTACTTCTATGACGATGCTGTCGCACCTGTATTGAGTGCACCTGCACCAGCGATTGTCCTCGACAAGGAAAAAGCTGCTGACGAAATCGAAGTCCTTGGTTGGGCTGCTGCCAGACTTGAATACGGTGAGGACGTTACATACAAGGTTACCATGAAGTGCGGTGACGGCAAAGAAACGGAAATTGCCAAAAACCTTGACGGAACATCATACAGGTCCACTGTTGACGGTCTAAACGACGCTGTAATTGCTGCAGGCGCAGCTGAAGGCAAGGAAGCAGAATTGACATTCAAGGTATATGCATATTGTACGAGTCTTCCTGACGGTGTCGTTTCCAATGCAGTGAATGTCAAGATTACTAATTATGGCCTGTCATTCCCTAAGAAGATGTGGCTTCCTGGAAGTTATCAGAAGTGGGATATTGCCAATGCTCCTGCACTCTCTCTTTCCTCAAAGCAGAAGGGCGTATATCAGGGCTTTGTGGATCTCTTCACTGAGGATGATTCTGATGCGGAATTCAAGTTCAGTGCGACTCCTTCATGGTCAGAAACTGATTTTGGCTTCAAGGATGTGACAGTAGAAACCAAAGGCAGTGAGTCCCTCCCATTTGCGTATGCGGAATCGAATACACTGGGCGGTTCCAACATCAAAGTCCCTTCAGGATTGTATTACATCAAGCTTGACAAGAAGAACGGAACACTCGTGATGGTTCAGGTGAAGAATCTCGAAATCGGCGGCAGTTTCGAGGCTTCGGGCTGGGGAACATTCTTCTCGATGTCGAAGAAAGGTTCAAAATGGGCTGCGGCAATAGATTTTAAAATGAAACCGGATGACGAGATCAAGATCCGTTTCAATTCTGACTGGACATATTCTTTCGGAGGAGAGTTGGATAATGTCGTTTTCGGCGGAGGCAATATCAAGTTCACTAAACCAGCCGGAGAATACTCGCTCGTATTCAATACTGAGACATCTGATTTCATGTTCGATCTCCTGAACTAAAGTGTGGATTTTCTGAATTTATAATCCGGGCAGGCCCTGCGCTAAGAAAAGGCCTGCCCTTTTTGAAAAATTTTCAAGCCAGTACTTGTGAAACTCTAATTTATCATGAAAAACATTACAAGATTTTTTGTCCTGTCCGTTCTGTGTCTGTCGGCACTCGTTTCCTGCAGCAAGGAAGAACAAGTCCAGCAGGGGAAGAAACTGCAAGTCACACCTGGCGCATTGTTCTTTACCAGAGCGGCAACATCTCAGACATTGGAACTCAGGACAAATGCGTCACAGTGGACGGCTACAGTCTCCAAGAATGACTGGCTTGAAATAGACAAGACATCGGGAACCGGTTCGTGCGACATCGTTGTCACAGTTTCTGAAAACAACAAGGAACTGAGGACAGCGACCATTTCGTTTTCCGCAACCGGATACAAGACCGCTGTCGTAAATGTGACTCAGCATCCTGTAGATGAACTTATAAATCCTTCTGCTACAGGACTTTTTGCGATTCCAGAATTGCCTGAGGCTGATGCTTCGTGCGTGCTTTATTACAGGGCGGACCAGAAATCCCCGTTCTATGATTACAAGGGAGACTTGTATGCCCACATCGGTGTGGTTGAGGCGGAGTGGATGTTCGTCCAGGCTGAATGGGAAGAAAACATTGACAAATGCAAATGGCAGCCGTGCGAGGAGAAGAATCTCTGGAAACTTCCGATCCAGCCATCCGTCAGGGAATGGTTCGATTCCGGTGATACACCTGTAAACAAGATCGGTGTAGTCGTGCGTAGCGCCGACAGAAAGCTCCAGACCGAGGACCTGTTTGTCAAAGTGAAAGACGACAAATTCGTTTTCGAGCCTAAGCCGGTCGTGAATGAGACAATGCCTGCGGGCGCCCATTACGGTATCAATTATAATTCCGACGGTAGCGTGACCCTGGTGCTGCGCGATCTCGACAACAAGAACAAACGCCACGAATACTGTTATCTGACAGGTGAATTCTCCAATTGGCAGCGTTCCAATGACTATTCCATGAAGCGTGACGACGCGGCAGGCTGCTGGTGGTTCACATTGACAAATGTGGATCCGGACAAGGAATATATGTTCCAGTACTACCTCGTGAACAAGGACGGCTCGGCTTTCCGCATACATGATCCTTATACTGAGATCGTTTACGACGGCTCGAATGACAAATACATTTCATCCTCGACTTATCCTGACCTTCCGGCATATCCTAAGGGCACAAGCGGACTCGTATCTGCGTTCAAGGTGAACAAGGATGTCTATAACTGGACAAGCACCGGCTTCAAGATCTCAGACCAGAACGACCTCGTGATCTACGAGATGCATTTCCGCGATTTTACATCTACCGGTGACATTCCTGGTGCACTCGGAAAGCTCGACTATCTCTCTTCTCTCGGTGTCAATGCCGTGGAACTCATGCCGATACAGGAATTTGACGGCAATGACAGCTGGGGCTATAACCCGTGCTCATATTTCGCTCTCGACAAGGCCTATGGTACGCGTAATATGTACAAGCAGTTCATTGACGGATGTCATGCCAGGGGTATGGCCGTAATCGTGGATGTCGTTTACAATCAGGCGACCGGTGCACATCCGTATGCGAAACTTTACTGGGATTCGAAGAACAACAAGACCGCGTCCGACAATCCTTGGTTCAATGTAGACGCTCCTCATCCGTACAGTGTGTTCCACGACTGGAATCACGAGTACCAGCCTTTCCGTGAGCATGTGAAGGAAAGCCTGAAGTATCTTATGGAAGAATATCACGTGGACGGTTTCCGTTTCGACCTCACCAAGGGCTTCACCAACAAGAAGAGCGACGAAAGTACCGCTTCCAACTACGACCAGAGCCGCGTGGACATCCTTACGGACTACGCAAAGAGCGTGAAGAGCTATAACCCGAATGCCGTAGTGATTCTGGAACATTTCTGCGAGACCAGTGAGGAAAAGGCTCTTGCCGAAGCCGGGGCGAAGGTCTGGAGAAATCTGAACAATGCTTATTGCCAGTCAGCCATGGGCAAGTCTGCCGGAAGTGGTTTCGAAGGCCTCTGGACCGGTTCGACAATGCCGTTCGGCGCATATGTGGGATTTATGGAAAGCCACGATGAAGAAAGGACCGCATACAATGCGCTTAAAGAAGGCGCGTCAGGCATCGGTGGAGACTCGAACTTGGACGCCAGAATGAAACGTGAAGCGCTCAATGCAGCATTCTTCCTCACAGTTCCGGGACCTAAGATGCTCTGGCAGTTCGAGGAACTCGGCTATGACATCTCGATAGAACAGAACGGCAGGACCGGCAAGAAGCCTGTTCACTGGGAATATCTGGAAAATGCTGACCGTAAGACCCTTCATGACACATACGCTTCATTGATGAAATTCCGCAAGGAGAATCCGCGTTTCTTCTCTTCAGATGCTGACTTCTCTTGGTATGTATCCGGCGGAAACTGGAATGACGGCCGGTTTATCTACTGTACCGTTGACGGAAAGGCATTTGCGGTCATCGGCAATTTCTCGTTGGAAAGGAAAGATATCACTGCATGGCTTCCGAAACCGGGGACTTGGAAAGTTTATCCGGGCTTCGGCTCTGGCTCTTACAATGTGATGACAGACGCTGACGGGCACAATTCCCTTACCTTGAATCTTGATTCCAGTGATTTTAAATTGCTTGTATTAGAGTAAACTGACCATTTATGAAATATTTGATCAAGACATTGTGTGTATTGGCGGTTCTGTCCCTGTATTCTTGTGGGGAGTCTGATTCTCCTTCAGGCGGAAAGCCCACGAAACCGGCATTCGCGAGGGGAGCCGACATCGGCTGGTACACGGAAATGGAAAGCAAAGGCTATAAATTCTATTCCGCTTCAGGTGTGGAGATGGATTGCCCTGCTCTGATGAAGTCGCTGGGATTCAATTCATTGCGTTTCAGAGTCTGGGTGAATCCCGAGGAAAGATGGAACGGCAAGGAAGACGTCCTCAAGAAATGCCTGAGGGCGAAGGAACTCGGCATGAAGATAATGATTGATTTTCATTATTCTGATACCTGGGCTGATCCGGCTCATCAGGATATCCCTGAGGCATGGAAGTCTTATGACCTGGCTGCTATGGCAAAAGCTGTGGCTGACCATACATCCGATGTCCTCAATACATTGAAGGACAATGGCGTGGATGTTACATGGGTGCAGGTAGGAAACGAGGTGACCAACGGTATGCTCTGGGAAAAGGGTCGTGTCAAGGACCAAAGCGTTTCCGGCTTTGCAAAACTTTTCAAGGCCGGTGCCGACCAAGTTAAGGCGGTTTATCCCAATGCTTCCGTAATACTTCACATTGACAATGCCTGGAATATGGATACCCTCCAGTGGTTCTATTCTCTCATGGCGGATAACGGCGTGAAATACGACATGATAGGCCTTTCGCTGTATCCTTCATATTGGAAAGATGAAATTAAGGCATTCGAACCATGGGAAGAGAAAGTGAATCAGGCGGTTGCCAATATTCCTCAGCTGATCAAGTCCTACAACAAGGATGTGATGCTGGTTGAGTTCGGAATGCCGGCTGCTGAACCGGAGAAGGGCAAGGAGGCGCTTGAGGCATTGTGGAACGGGCTGAAAGACGTGAAGCGTTTCAAAGGCATCTTCTATTGGGAGCCGGAGTCTGAGCCTGGCCGTAACAACGACTATGCAAACGGTGCTTTCAAGGATGGCAAGCCGACCGTCGCACTTTCACCATTCGCCAAGAGATAATTGCTTCTGTCGTGTATGAGATTTGCTAAATAAATGATTATGAAGAAGATATTGATTGCTGCCCTTGCGGTCCTGATGTTAGCGTCATGTGCGGAAAAGTCCCCTCATGCCGCCTGGACTTACGATGCCGTCGTTTATGAAATGAACGTGCGCCAGTACACCCCGGAGGGCACTTTTGCTGCGGCCCAGGCTCAGCTTCCGCGCCTGAAGGAACTCGGCGTGGACGTTATCTGGCTTATGCCGATTTACCCTATCGGAGAAAAGGAGCGTAAGGGAACTCTCGGCTCCTACTATGCCGTAAAGGACTATTGCGCCGTTAATCCGGAGTTCGGTACAATGCAGGATTTCGAGGCTTTTCTTACTGAAGCCAAGTCCCAGGGATTCCGTGTGATACTCGACTGGGTGGCGAACCATACATCTCCGGATGCGGTGTGGATTGACGCGAAACCGGCCGACTGGTATGAGAGGGATTCCGTCGGAAACACTGTCGTTCAATATGACTGGACCGACATTGCCGCACTGAATTATGACAATGCGGATGTCTGGGATGCTCAGGAAAGTGCAATGCGTTTCTGGATGTCCAAGGGCATTGACGGTTTCCGCTGCGATATGGCATGCGAGGTGCCTTTCGAGTTCTGGACGAAGACAATCTCCTCACTCAGAAAGGATTGGCCGCAGATGTACATGCTTGCCGAGGGCGAAGACCCTAAGCTTCATGAATCCGGTTTCGATGCGTCCTATGCATGGGAACTTCACCATCTGCTGAACGACATTGCACAGGGAAAGAAGGGCATTCCTGAACTTCTGGAATATGTAAAGCATGACGCCGAGCGCTTCCCTCAGGATGCTTTCCGTCTGATGTTCACTTCGAATCATGACGAAAATTCATGGGCCGGAACTGAGTTCGAGAGAATGGGCGATGCTGCAAAAGTAATGGCAGTATTGACCTTCACGCTTCCTAATGGCCAGCCTCTGATCTATACCGGTCAGGAAATAGGCTGGAACCATCGTTTCCAGTTCTTCGAAAAAGACCCGGTTCCTGCTTGGGAGGTGAATGAATTTACTCAGTTCTATCAGGATCTTATAAAACTCCGCCATGAGCATCCGGCATTGCGTCCGGGTGGCAAGGGAGGACGTTTCGAAGTGGTTTCAGCGGAGGACAGCACGCTTGTTTTCAGAAGGGTGCTGGGCAATGATGTGGTGACTGTCACTGCACAACTTTGTTCTCCATGGAATTGGAATTTGGATATTAATTGATACTTTTGTATATGAAAAGAACAATTGGAATTATGACGGCAGTAATGCTTACGGCTTGTGTCGGAAATTCAGTTTTTGTTCCTGATTCTGTCGCTGATGCAGATATGGAGCAGGTCGGTAGAGTCGAACCGCTTTCGTGGTGGGTGGGGATGAAAGCCCCGCTCCAGCTTCTCGTGCAAGGTGAAGGCGTTTCAGAGTACGATGTCGCTATCGAGGGCGGCAACGGGGTGAAGGTCAATAAAATACACAAGGCTGACAGCCCGAACTATCTGTTCATTGACGTAAATATTCTCAAGGATGCTGCGCCTGGTACATATTATCTTGTATTCAGCAAGGACGGTAAGCCTGCGTTCAAGTATCCGTATGAGATTGCGGCCCGTGAATCCGGCTCAGTCCAGAGGAAGAGTTATACTGCTGCGGACATGATATATCTCATTATGCCTGACCGTTTTGCAAACGGGGATCCGTCCAATGACTCTACTTCTGACACTGCTGAAAAGTCTGACCGCAGCAAGTATTTCGGACGCCATGGCGGTGATATAAAGGGAATCATTGACCATCTGGATTACATAGAGAATCTCGGCGCGACGGCGATCTGGTGCACTCCGCTGCTTGAGGACAATGAGCCGGATGGTTCATATCACGGCTATGCATGCTCGGACTACTATCATATTGACCCGCGCTTCGGTTCCAATCAACTTTACCGCGAGATGGTGGCGAAGGCTCATGAAAAGGGCTTGAAGGTGGTGATGGATATCGTCACAAATCATTGCGGTACAGCGCATTGGTGGATGAAGGACCTTCCGTTTGCCGACTGGATTCATCAGTTCCCTGAATATACCGGGACCAATGTCTGCTTCTCGACCAATATGGACCCGAATGCTTCGAAGTATGACCTGAATCTCCAGGAAAGCGGCTGGTTCGTGCCTTCCATGCCGGATATGAACCTGGACAATCCGTTCACTCTCAAGTATTTCCAGCAATGGGCCATCTGGTGGATTGAATATTCTGGCTTGGACGGCTTCAGGGTCGATACCTATCCGTACAATGAAAAGGAACCGATGAGCAGATGGTGCAAGGCTGTCCGCACGGAATATCCCAATTTCAATATCGTAGGGGAGTGCTGGACGTCATCCATTCCGCAACTTGCTTATTGGCAGGCTGATAACGAGAATAAGGACGGATTCAATTCGAATCTCCCGTCCATCATGGACTTCCCTCTGTACGATGCGATTTGCGCCGGAGTTCCGACTGATTCTCTTCAATGGGGTGCGGGCATGACCAAGGTATATGACTGTCTTTCACACGATTTCGTATATCACGATCTTTCCAAGATGATGATTTTCCCTGGAAACCATGATACTGACCGTATCGGTGACGTGGTAAGGCAAAATCCTGACAGACTGAAACTTGTGATGACCATGATGGCTACTATGCGTGGCTTCCCTCAGATTTTCGCCGGTGACGAGATGATGTTCGTCTCCAGGGACAGGAGCCAGGGACATGGCGGTCTCCGTGTGGATTTCCCGGGCGGCTGGACAGGTGACAAGGAAAACTGGTTCACTGAAGAAGGACGCAAGGCTGCATTGACAGGAACCGACGGCAAGCCTGTTGCGGCTGGTCAAGTGGCTGAACTTCACGATTTTACACGCAAACTTTTCCAATGGAGAAAGGGCAAGGGCGTGATTCACGACGGCAAGACCCTGCATTTCCTGACCAGGGACAATACTTATGCTTATTTCCGTTACAATGCTGATGAGGCGGTGTTTGTCTTCATCAACAATTCCCGTGGCCGCAAGTCGATTCCGTGGTCGCATTATGCGGAAATCGCTGACGGACTGTATGATGGCCATGATGTCATGACCGGCGAAGCAGTTGAGGTCAATGATGCTACGGTAGTGGGTCCGCGTCAGGCATTGGTGGTAGAGTACAAACGTAAATGAACATTGATATGAACCTTTTCAGAAGAATTCTTTTTGCAGGTGCTGCCCTTTGCGCGGCATCTGCATTGATTCAGTCCTGTGGCGGCTCTGGCCGTGCAGCGGCTGAACTTTCCGACGTCTCTGTCCTGAAGTCTCCGGACGGAAACCTCTCCATGAAATTCGGCATTGCGCCGGACGGAAGTCCTATGTATTCATTGAATTACGGGGAAACGGCAGTCATCAGGCCGAGTCATCTCGGATATGAAATGCGTGGTGTGCTCAAGGCTCAGAAACTGGTTTTCGGGGACAAGGATATCAAGAAAGTGGATAAGAAACCTTGCTGGTCTTTCCATGACGGCTTCAAGGTGGAGAGCATTGACACTTGCACTTTCGATGAGACTTGGCAGCCTGTATGGGGCGAGGAGTCGGAGATTCGCAACCATTATAACGAATTGGCTGTCAATCTTGTGCAGACTGCTTCCGATAAACGGATGACCATACGCTTCCGTCTTTTCGATGATGGGCTCGGTTTCCGTTATGAGTTCCCTGAGCAGAAGGGCCTGACTTATTTCGTGATCAAGGATGAACTGACGGAATTCGCTATGGGTGGCGATTACACAGCGCTCTGGATTCCAGGCGATTACGATACGCAGGAGTATCAATATACCGTGTCACGTCTGAGTGAAATCAAGTCCAGAATGGAGGCTTCGATGTGCGGCAATTCTTCGCAGACTCCTTTCTCGATGACCGGCGTGCAGACTTCTCTCCAGATGAAGACTGACGAGGGGCTCTATGTGAATATCCATGAGGCTGCTCTGGTGGATTATGCGTGCATGCACCTCGATCTGGACCCTGCGACATTGACTTTCCGCTCGGAACTTACGCCTGACGCCCAGGGCTGGCGAGGCCGTCTCCAGACTCCGTGCAAGAGTCCGTGGAGGACGATTCAGGTGGTGGACAATGCTTGCAAACAGCTGGAGTCCAGGCTCGTGCTGAATCTCAATGAGCCTTGCGCCTATGATGACGTTTCGTGGATTCATCCTGTGAAATATGTCGGTGTATGGTGGGAGATGATTTCCGGAAAGGGCACTTGGGCATATACCGATGACTTCTCTTCCGTGCATCTCGGCGTTTCAGATTATTCAGCGGCCAAGCCTAACGGCAGGCATTCTGCGAACAATGCGAATGTGCGCCGCTATATCGACTTCGCTGCCAAGCATGGCTTTGACGAGGTGCTGGTAGAGGGCTGGAATGTCGGCTGGGAAGATTGGGCGAACTGCAACAAGGATTACGTCTTCGATTTCGTGACCCCTTATCCTGATTTCGATATCAAGGCGCTGAACGAGTATGCTCATTCCAAGGGCGTGAAACTCCTTATGCATCATGAAACTTCCTCATCTGTACGTAATTACGAGCGTCACATGGATGCTGCCTACAATCTTATGGAGAAGTATGGTTACGATGCGGTGAAGAGCGGCTATGTGGGCGATATCCTGCCTTTCGGCGAGTATCATTACGGTCAATGGATGAACAACCACTATCTCCATGCCGTTAAGGAGGCTGCGAAGCATCATATCATGGTCAATGCCCATGAGGCGGTCCGTCCTACGGGATTGTGCCGCACCTATCCTAACCTTGTCGGCAACGAGAGTGCGAGGGGAACTGAGTATCAGGCGTTTGGCGGTACTGAGCCGATGCATGTCACCGTTCTTCCGTTTACCCGTCTGAATGGCGGTCCGATGGATTTCACTCCTGGTATCTTCGAGATGGATCTCTCCAAGTTCTGCTCGAATACATCCAAGGTCAAGGCGACCATCGCCAACCAGCTTGCGCTCTACTTGACAATGTATTCGCCGCTCCAGATGGCAGCGGATTTCCCTGAGCATTACGACCGGTTTGCTGATGCGTTCCAGTTCATCAAGGATGTAGCAGTGGATTGGCAGAAGAGCAAATACCTTCTTGCCGAGCCTGGTGATTATATAGTTGTTGCTCGTAAGTCAAAGAAGTCAGGTCAATGGTTTGCCGGCGGCGTTACTGACGAGAACAGCAGGACATTGGATATACCGATGAATTTCCTCGATCCTGGCAAGACATACGTGGCGAAGATTTATGCTGATGCTCCTGATGCTGACTATGAGAAGAATCCACAGGCTTATGTGATTACTGAGCAGGAGGTCACATCTGAGAGTGTAGTTCCTGTGTTCATGGCCCGTGGCGGCGGATTCGCCATCGAGTTCCGCGAGAAATAAGATTCTGTCCGTCATATGAAAAGCGGTGCGTGATCTCGTTTCACGCACCGCTATTATTTTATGCTGCTGCCAGGCTTGCCCCATCATAGCGATGTTCGCCCTGTACATTGGGCGTGACGCGTAATTGGCTATGTATTAGCGTTTTAGGTGATTTCAGAGTTGTGGAAATACTAACTCTGAAAATGGCTAAATGCTTGTTGCTCAGCTATTTTCAGGTCACGCTATATGCCGCTGAACTCCAGGTCTGTACGGCAACAAGAAGCCCCTGTGAGGACCAGGCCCTCCCACTATCGTGGGCCCCTCCCTCTAGTGCCGAGGTCGGCAAGTCCCCACAGGGGCAACCTTGTTGCCGGTTACATATCCTTATATAATATCTGAATCTATTTGTGGAGTTACATTGACTTTACTCCGCCTTATGCGAGTCCAAAATCACGACGTCTTCATCGGCATTCTCAGGCATCTCGACATAGAACCAGTTGGCGGTCTTGGTCTTTTCGCCTTTGTCAGCGCTCACTACGGCATAGAAAAGATGGTCTCCCTTCTTCCAGCCTACTGCTCCGTTTTCGAACTTGTTCAGTGGATAGTCCTGGTAAATACCGGGAGCATTGTCCTCAAAGTCGAAAATCAGGTATTTGGCGTATGTTGCTTCATCCGCCTGACCGCTTCCGATGACATTGTGGCTTTCAGTAGATGAATAGAAGTGCTCGACAGCGCTGTTCGGGACATTGTGGCAGAAGATGGTGTTCTTTTCGCCTAATGGTCTGAACTCGAAAACGACCTCTGTCCACGGTGTGGTGGCAGCCTGCTCAGTGGTAAACTCGAAAACGCTTTCCTTGGAATCAGCAAGCTCTGAACCTTCTTCCGCCAAAGTCTTCACTTTCAGTACATAAGCGGTGTTGGCCTTCAGTCCGGCAAGTGTCACATACGGATCCGAAATGGTTTCTGCGCCGAGGCTGGTCTCCGGAGCATCCTTTGCCGCAATGTCATAACTGAACTTTCCGGAAGACGGAAGCCAGGTAACGCATACGCCGACGTCTGTCTTGCATGAATTCTTGAATTCAGGAGATGCGACTCTCTGGATGACGCCTGTGGTGAACGATACGCTGGCGGTCTCAGAAGGTAGATAGTCAGGATCGCTCTGGCTCAATGCCGTAACATGGAAATTGTACTTGCTGCCTTCACTAAGGTCTGATACAGTTACGGAAGTGTTGGTGTATGTGGCATTTTCCGCAACGACTACACCTTCTGCCGTCTCCAGCTTATAGGAGTATGAATCTGCATGCTCAACGGCTTTCCACATGAAGGAGTACTCTACGGCACTGTGTTCCTGGAATGTGAACTCTGGAGTGGCAAGTGATTGTGGATCAGTGTCCTTAGCGCATCCTGTAGCAAGGACCAGCAGCGAAAATGCTGCGACTTTCAATAGATTGTTGTACATGGATTAAATGATTTGTTAGTTCCTTTTATATAAATGTAGGATTCGTGTTTTGCAAAACCACGCTGGCATTGCCTCGTGCAATCGTTTACCAGTCACAATGTAGTCATTGTTCCGGTAATATCCAAGAAATATTTGATAATCCTTTCGGTCTATCTTCCTTTTCTCTTCGTAAGCATCTCTTTTCTCTTCGTAAGCATCTCTTTTCTCATCGTAAGCATCTCTGCCACGCAGATTGTCCAGACATACCATCCCCAATTCTGACGACATCATTTTGCGCGCCGGCAGCGGCAAGAGCCCGCTCAGCTCAGGGTACTTCGCAATTCGCCGCGGGCTACGACACAGGACGCGCAGCGCGTAAAGCACTGATACTCAGCAAAATAACCACTTTCAGAGTTGTGAAAACCACAACTCTGATTTTGGTTAAATAATTGATAATCTGTAACTTACGCGCTGCACCTCGTGCCGCTGAACTCCAGGTGTGAGTAACCGGCAACAAGAAGCCCCTGTGAGGACCAGGCCCTCCCACTATCGTGGGCCCCTCCCTCTAGTGCCGAGGTCGGCAAGTCCCCACAGGGGCAACCTTGTTGCCGGCCACAATGGCTTCAGTTATCTACATTTAGTGCAGCTGGTCGTGTAACGGA
>ULSR01065938.1_pt1 | contig 14613 bp, 10 predicted proteins | sample 1956861 | NCBI WGS metagenome assembly ULSR01 (sample SAMEA4835713, study PRJEB28245) | human gut metagenome | biome: gut microbiome; material: fecal sample | place: Denmark | collected 2008 | reverse complement strand
GGGGCCGATGACGAGCATCCGCCCCTACAGAGTTCCCGGAAGGGGGATTTTTATGAATAGTTATCACACAGGCTTACAAATTTTCGCCGTTCGCACCAATGGCCCCGGCATAGCATGCGGCGCTGTCCCGGGGGGGCAGGCCTGCGCTATTCCGCCATGTCTCCCGCTTTTGCTTCCGGGGTCTCTGCGGCCTTCTGCTCCATGTCCGGGGCAATTTTGCCGCCGGGCATCTTGTAGCCGAAGGACGGCACAAAGAAATACTTGCGGATGATGAAGATCAGCGCGATGGCCCCCACGCTGACCAGGTTCTGCACGGCGTCCTCATGGCCGACGATCATGTGGCGGGCAATGGCGTAGAGCAGTACCTCCAGCACGCTGCCGGGGCTGTGCTTGGCCAGCATCTTGATAAACTCGATGCCGATGACGATGTCCAGCGCACGTTCCAGAAAGGTGCGGATCTCCAGGCTGTCGGCATCGGTCAGCAGACCGGGCATCAGCTCCACCAGCGGGACAATGCTCATGAGCAGAGCCACCAGCACAATGCCGGAGAGCACGACTTCGAGGATGCCCGCAGCCTCGGCGATCTGGTCGCGGAAGATGCGCTTGAACCATTCCTCCCTGCCGTGCAGGGCGTGATTTGTCAGTCGCCGTTTGGGTGCAATCATACAAAGCTCCTTGTTTATGTATTTTTTCTATTTTATCATATTTTTGTGCCCTGTACCAGCAAAATTTTACAGGCCGTTTTAAAGTATGACAACTACCCTCCAAGACCTATCAAAAACGACAAAAAGCGACGGTCAAAACCCTTTTGCACCGTTTTTTGGCTGAAATGTCCGCCGGGCGCTTGCATTTTTTTTGCCCAGCGTTTACACTACAAGTACAGGGCACATCTTACTTTTATTAAAGGGGGATCTTCCGTGGCAAACGCAATGCAGCGTATTGGCTTCTTCGCGGGTGTTCTGTACCATCATACCCTTTTTACGTCGACACCACAGCGCAGTGTATCCTGATGCGGAGCACTGCGCTGTTTGCTTTGTAAGGGAGGTTTCAAAACGTATGAAAAAAGTTGCGATCATCATGGGCTCGGACAGTGACTGGCCGGTGGTCAAGGGTGCCTGCACGGTGCTGAAGGATTTCGGCGTGCCGTATGAGGCGCACATTCTTTCGGCCCACCGCACACCGGAGACCGCCGCCGCGTTCGCCAGGAGCGCCCGTGCCGAGGGCTACGGCGTCATTCTCTGCGCTGCCGGCATGGCCGCACACCTGGCCGGTGCCTTTGCCGCCAACACCACCCTGCCCGTTGTGGGCATCCCGATGACGGGCGGTGCCATGGACGGTCTGGATGCCCTGCTGGCCACTGTGCAGATGCCCAGCGGCTTTCCCGTGGCTACCGTAGCGCTGAACGGCGCGAAGAACGCCGCGTATCTGGCTGTGGCGATCCTGGCCGTGGCCGACGACGAGCTGGCCGCGAAGCTTGACAGCTTCCGCGCCGACACCGCCGCCGCCATTGCCAAGAAGGACGCCGCCATTGCCGCCGAAGCCGCAGCACTGTAAAAGAGCCTTCCCCCTTGGGGGGAAACCAAGGACAGGTACACATACATACTTTACTATATTATACTATAAAAAAAGGAGCGTTTCTCATGAATTACGAAGTTAAAGAGCAGCTGTACGAAGGCAAGGCCAAGCAGGTTTTCGCTACCAACGATCCCGAGATCGTCATGGTCCACTATAAGGATGACGCCACTGCCGGTGACGGTGAGAAGAAGGGCACCATTCGCGACAAGGGCATTGTCAACAACAAGCTGTCCAACGCTCTGATGCAGAAGCTCGAGAAAGAGGGCATCCCCACCCATTACGTGCAGGAGGTCAATGACCGCGATACCTTTGTGAAGAAGGTCGAGATCGTGCCTCTGGAGGTCATCGTCCGCAACGTTGCAGCCGGTCACTTCAGCCTGCGCATGGGCGTGCCCGAGGGCAAGGTCTTTAAGACCCCCATCCTCGAGTACAGCTACAAGAACGACGATCTGCACGACCCGTTCATCAACCACTACTACGCCCTGGCCCTCGAGCTGGCTACCCAGGAGGAGCTGGACACCATCGCGAAGTATGCCTTCAAGGTCAACGAGGTGCTGAAGAAGATCATGCTGGACGCCAACATCCGTCTGGTGGACTTTAAGCTCGAGTTTGGCCGCCTGTCCGACGGCACAATCATCCTGGCCGACGAGATCAGCCCCGACACCTGCCGTTTCTGGGACGCCACCACCGGCGCACATCTGGACAAGGATCTGTTCCGCCGCAACATGGGCGGCGAAGCCGACGCTTACCAGGAAGTCATGAAGCGCCTGCTGGGCTGATTGCACCCGCACAATTTACCGTGCGCTTTCCCGTAGGGGCGCATTCCATATGCGCCCGCAAGAGGCAGCCGACCCACGGGCGGATATAGGATCCGCCCCTACGGCTTTACCATTCCGACAATTGGAGCAAATAAATGAGCGAAATTTCCCAATACACCGAGTCCCTGCATGAGGAGTGCGGCGTGTTCGGTATGTATGACAAGACCGGCGAGACCGATATGGTCAGCGCCGTCTACAGTGCGCTGTATGCCCTGCAGCACCGCGGCCAGGAGAGCTGCGGCATTGCGCTGAACGTCGACGGCGTGCTGTCCGGCTACCGCGATCTGGGCCTTGTCAGCGAGGTCTTTACCAAGCGCGTGCTGGAGGAGCTGCCCCGCGGCGCAAAGATGGCTACCGGCCATGTCCGCTATGCCACGGCGGGCCAGCGCAGCCGTTCCAATGCGCAGCCGATGGTTCTGCATCACTGCAAGGGCGCTATGGCAGTCTGCCACAACGGCAACCTTGTCAACGCGCCGAAGCTGCGCCGCAAGCTCGAAATGAGCGGTTCGATCTTTCACGGCACGTCGGACACCGAGGTCATTGCCTATCTGCTGACCCAGAACCGTCTGCTGACGCCGAACATTGAGATGGCCGTCAGCCGCACGATGGACGACATCGAGGGCGCATACTCCCTCGTCATTATGACCCACACCAAGCTGATCGCGGCGCGCGACCCCAACGGCTTCCGCCCGCTGTGCATCGGCGAGCTGCCCGACGGCAACGGCTATGTCTTTGCCAGCGAGAGCTGTGCGCTGGACGCCGTGGGTGCGAAGTTCGTCCGTGACGTGCGCCCCGGCGAGATCGTTATTGCCGACCGCAACGGTCTGCGCACGATGGAGGATCACTGCGGCGCCGCGCCGCACACGATGTGCGTCTTTGAGTACATCTACTTTGCCCGCCCGGATTCCGTCATCGAGGGCACCTGTGTGCATGAGGCCCGTCTGCAGGCGGGCCGGTTCCTGGCACAGGAGCATCCCGTGGAGGCCGATGTCGTCATCGGCGCGCCGGACTCCGGTCTGGATGCAGCGCTCGGCTATGCGCAGGAGAGCGGCATCCCCTACGGCGTGGGCTTTATCAAGAACAAATATGTAGGCCGAACCTTCATTCAGGGCAGCCAGGCCCAGCGCGAGAGCAGCGTGCGCATCAAGCTGAACGCCATCTCGTCCACGGTCAAGGGTAAGCGCGTTGTGCTGGTCGATGACTCCATCGTCCGCGGCACGACGAGCGCCCGCACCATCCGCCTGCTGCGCGAGGCCGGTGCTGCCGAGGTACACTACCGGATCAGTGCGCCGCCGTTCGCCCACCCGTGCTACTTCGGCACCGACATTCCCGACGAGAAGGACCTGATTGCCACCGGCCACACCGTCGAGGAGATCAACGAACTGGTGGGTTCTGACACGCTGGGCTATTTGAGCATTGAGCATGTGCAGCAGCTGGCCATCCATAGCAAGTGCGGCTTCTGCACGGGCTGCTTTACCGGCAAATATCCCGTCGCCCCGCCCACCGAGACGATGGACATTGTCTACGACAAGCCGCTGAGCCAGTCTAAGACGAATAAAAAGCTGTAATCATAACGACGGAAGCGCAGCAGTAGCGCAAACTTCTCTCCCCCCACCGCCTCCTTGCCTCCCTCTGCGAGGGAGGTGGCGCGCAGCGCCGGAGGGAGAGAGCTTGCCGCTGCCACCCGATTTTCCGAGTAATGTAACACATTTAGGAGTTCAACATGGAAAAAAGCTATTCTGCCAGCTACGCCGCTGCAGGCGTGGATATTACCGCCGGGTATCGCTCTGTTGAGCTGATGAAGCAGTATGTGGCCCGCACGATGACCGAGAACTGCATCGGCGGTCTGGGAGGCTTCGGCGGCCTGTTTGAACTGGACTGCACCGGCATGGAGCATCCCGTTCTGATTTCCGGCACTGACGGCGTCGGCACCAAGCTGCGCATTGCCATGCTGCTGGACAAGCACGACACCATCGGCATCGACTGCGTGGCCATGTGCGTCAACGACGTCATCTGCGCCGGTGCCAAGCCGCTGGTTTTCCTCGACTACATCGCCTGCGGCAAAAACATCCCGGAGAAAATCGCCGAGATCGTCAAGGGCGTGGCCGAGGGCTGCGTCCAGGCGGGCTGCTCCCTCGTGGGTGGCGAGACCGCCGAGCACCCCGGCATGATGCCCGAGGATGAGTACGACCTGGCCGGCTTCACCGTCGGCGTCGTGGACAAGGCAAAGATTTTGGACAACTCCACGATGCAGCCGGGCGATGTCATCATCGCACTGCCCTCCACGGGCGTACACTCCAACGGTTTCTCGCTGGTGCGCAAAATTTTTGACATTGACAGCAACCCCGATGTGCTGAAAAAGACATTCGACGGCATGGACAAGCCCTTGGGCGAGGCCCTGCTGGCCCCCACGAAGATCTACGTCAAGCCCGTGCTGGCTGTCATGGACGAGATCACGGTCAAGGGCGTGTCCCACATCACCGGCGGCGGCTTCTATGAGAACATTCCCCGCAGCCTGAAGAAGGGCTGTGCGGCCCGCATCGCCAAGGCTGATGTGCGCACCCCTGCCCTGTTCGACGTCATGCAGCGCGAGGGCGGCATCTCCGAGCACGATATGTTCAACACCTTCAACATGGGTGTCGGCATGGTGCTGACCGTCGCGCCCGAGGATGCGGACAAGGCCATTGCCATTCTGAAGGCCCACGGCGAGGACGCCTACCGTCTGGGCACCATCGTCGAGGGCGACGGGGTCGAGTTGGTATGAAGCGTGTAGCGGTACTGGTATCGGGCGGCGGCACGAACCTGCAGGCCCTGCTGGAAAGCGAGCGCCGCGGCGAGAACCCGAACGGCAAAATCGAGCTGGTCGTTGCCAGCAAGCCCGGCGTCTACGCGCTGGAGCGCGCCGCCAATTTCGGTGTGGAATCCACTGTTGTCAGCCGCAGGGACTACGCTGACAGCGCAGCGTTTGACGCCGCCCTGCTGGACACCCTGCAGAAGCACAGTATTGACGTGGTCGTGCTGGCAGGCTTTTTGAGCGTGCTGGGCGAGAAGGTCATTGCGGCCTACCGCAATAAAATCATCAATGTTCATCCCAGCCTGATCCCCAGCTTCTGCGGCCCCGGCTTCTACGGACTGCGCGTGCACGAGGCTGCGCTGGCCCGCGGCGTGAAGCTGACCGGCGCTACCGTCCACCTTGTAAACGAGGAATGCGACGGCGGGCCCATTCTGCTGCAGAAGGCCGTGGCCGTGGAGCCCGGCGACACCCCCGAGACGTTGCAGAAGCGCGTCATGGTCGAGGCCGAGTGGCAGCTGCTGCCCAAGGCATTGGCGATGGTGTGCAGTGGCGAGGTGTAAAATCGCAACAATGGCAAAGTTCTCTCCCCCACCGCCTGCGGGCGGAGCCCCCTCGCAGAGGGGGCCAAGGCTTCCAGGCTCCCTCTGCGAGGGAGCTGTCCGCGCAGCGGACTGAGGGAGAGAGCCTTGCCACCACATCCCGTTTTATGTTTTTGTATACACCAAAACGAGGTCAATTATGAAAAAAAACATCTACAAATATCTTGCCGGGAATGACTACCCCGGGCGCGGCATTGTGCTGGGCAAAAGCCCCGACGGCCAGAAGGCGTTCGTCGCCTACTGGATCATGGGCCGCAGCGCCAACAGCCGCAACCGTGTGTTTGAGCCTATCGACGGCGGCATCCGCACGGTGGCCGCTGACCCGGCCAAGCTCGAGGACCCGCACCTCATCATCTACAACGCTGTGCTGACCCTGCGGGAGACCACCGTGGTCACGAACGGCGACCAGACCGACACGATTGCCCGGTTCATGAACGGCAACCTTTTCCCCGGCTACAGCTTTGAGGCTGCGCTGGCGACCCGCACCTATGAGGACGACGCGCCGAACTTTACCCCGCGCATCTCCGGCGTTGTCGATATGCGCCGCGGCGGCTACAAGCTGTCCATCGTCAAGTCCGACGAGGGCAACGCCGAGAGCGTGCAGCGCCAGACGTTCGACTACCCGCAGCCCGTGGCCGGTGAGGGACACTTCATCAGCACTTACGTCAAGAACGGTGCGCCGATCCCCAGCTTTGCGGGTGAGCCGCTGCGCGTCGCCATCGACACGAACGACGCGGACAAGTTTGCCGCCAAGCTGTGGGCGAGCCTGAACGAGGACAACAAGGTCAGCCTGTTTGTGCGCAGCATCGAGCTGGAAACCGGCGAGTACGAGGACATTATCCTGAATAAATACACCGCTGTGGAGGGTTAATATGAACGAATTTCAGCTGAAATACGGCACGAACCCCAACCAGAAGCCCGCCCGCATCTACATGGCGGACGGCAGTGACCTGCCCGTGCAGATTTTGAACGGACGCCCGGGCTACATCAACTTTCTGGATGCGTTCAACTCCTGGCAGCTCGTGCGCGATTTGAAGAAGGCACTCGGCCAGCCCGCTGCCGCCAGCTTCAAGCACGTCTCCCCCGCCGGTGCGGCCATCGGTCTGCCGCTGGATGAGACCCTGCGCGCCATGTACCACATTGCGCCGGAGACCGAGCTTTCCCCGCTGGCCTGCGCCTACGCCCGTGCCCGCGGTGCGGACCGTATGTCCAGCTTCGGCGACTGGATCGCGCTGTCCGATGTCTGCGACCTGAGCACCGCGAAGCTGATCCAGCACGAGGTCTCCGACGGCATCATTGCGCCCGGCTACGACGCCGACGCGCTGGAGGTGCTGAAATCCAAGAAGAAGGGCGGCTACGCCATCGTCCAGATCGACGCCGACTACGAGCCGAAGCCGCTGGAGACCCGCACGGTCTTTGGCGTGACCTTCGAGCAGGGCCGTCAGGACCTGGACATTTCCAATGAGACGATGCTGCAGAACGTTGTGACCGAGAACAAGGTCATCAGCGACGAGCAGCGCCGCGACCTCATCATCAGCCTGATCGTGCTGAAATACACCCAGTCCAACAGCGTCTGCTACGTGCAGGACGGCCAGACCATCGGCGTCGGTGCGGGCCAGCAGAGCCGCGTGCACTGCACCCGTCTGGCGGGCCAGAAGGCCGACAACTGGCAGCTGCGCCACATGCCGAAGGTGCTGGACCTGCCGTTCCGCGCTGACATTGCCAAGCCGAACCGCGACAACGCGATCGATGTTTACATCGGCGACACGCCGGAGGATGTCATCGGCGACGATGTTTGGGCCGAGACCTTCACCGAGCAGCCGGCCCCGCTGACCGCCGAGGAAAAGCGCGCTTGGCTGGATGCCGTGACCGGTGTGAGCCTGGGCAGTGATGCCTTCTTCCCGTTCGGCGATAACATCGAGCGCGCGCGCCGCAGCGGCGTGACCGCCATTGTACAGCCGGGCGGCTCTATCCGCGACGCACAGGTGATCGACACCTGCAACAAGTACGGCATTACGATGGCGTTCTGCGGCATCCGGCTGTTCCATCATTAAACGCAAAAAACAACTCGCCTGCGGCGATTTTTCGTCGCGGGCTGTTGTGCTGTCAAGGAGGACGCTTATGAAAATTCTGGTTGTCGGCGGCGGCGGGCGTGAGCACGCCATCATCCGCGCGCTGAAAAAAAGCCCCCGCTGCTCCGAGATCTGGTGTGCGCCCGGCAACGGCGGCATCAGCTATGACGCCCACTGCAAGGCCATCCCGGCCACCGACGTGGACGCCATGGTCAAATTTGCCAAGGAAGAAGCCTTTGACTATGTCGTCGTCGCCCAGGACGACCCGCTGGCGCTGGGCATGGTCGATGCGCTGGCCGCTGTCGGCATCCCGGCATTCGGTCCCGACAAGGCCGCGGCCCGCATTGAGGCCAGCAAGGTGTTCAGCAAGGACCTGATGAAGAAATACGGCATTCCTACGGCCAAATATGAGACGTTCGACGACCCCGAGAAGGTCATGGACTACATCAAAGCCGAGGGCAAATACCCCGTCGTCATCAAGGCGGACGGTCTGGCGCTGGGCAAGGGCGTGCTGATCTGCCAGAATGAGCAGGAGGCCGCCGACGGCGTCAAGGAGATCATGCTGGACAAAAAGTTCGGCGCGTCCGGCAACCATGTGGTCGTCGAGGAGTTTCTGACCGGCCCCGAGGTCAGCGTGCTGTCCTTCTGCGACGGCAAGACCGTCAAGCCGATGGTCTCGAGCATGGACCACAAGCGTGCTCTCGACCACGACGAGGGCCTGAACACCGGCGGCATGGGCACCGTGGCCCCGAACCCCTACTACACGCCCGCAGTCGCCGAGCGCTGCATGCAGGAGATTTTCCTGCCCACGGTTGCGGCCATGCAGGCCGAGGGCTGCCCCTTCAAGGGCTGCCTGTATTTCGGCCTGATGCTGACCCCCGACGGCCCGAAGGTCATCGAGTACAACTGCCGCTTCGGCGACCCCGAGACGCAGGTCGTGCTGCCCCTGCTGGAAAGCGACCTGCTGACCGTGATGGAGGCCACAACGAACGGCACGCTGGACAAGACCGATGTCAAATTCAGCGACGGCGCGGCGGCTTGTGTCATCTTAGCCAGCGGCGGCTATCCCCTCGCCTACGAGAAGGGCAAGGAGATCACCGGCCTGACCGCGGGCCAGCTGAACGCCGCCGATGTGACGGTCTACCACGCCGGCACGGCCATCAAAGACGGCAGCCTCGTCACGAACGGCGGGCGCGTGCTGGGCGTGACCGCCACGGCCAACACCCTGCCCGAGGCGCTGAAAAAGGCGTATGCTGCCACGGAGAGCATCCATTTTGACAAGCTGCACAAGCGCAGTGACATTGGGGCAAGAGCGCTGGCAGCAATGCAGTAAAAAGGCTTCCCCATCGGGGGAATCTGTCACCGAAGGTGACTGATGAGGGCAAACTTCCCGCAGCTTTCCGTCAATGGGATACAGCGGTACACTTTCCCCTCATCCGGCCTCGGACGGGGCCTCGGCCACCTTCCCCCAGGGGGAAGGCTTTCCGTCCGTCACTTCCTGCAAATTTAACTCTCAGGAGGAAATACAATGGTATATCGCATTTATGTTGAGAAAAAGCCCGGCTTTGACGGCGAGGCACAGGGGCTTCTGCATGAGCTGGTCGATCTGGTCGGCATCCAGAATTTGACCGGTCTGCGCCTTTTGAACCGCTATGACGTCGAGGGCATCGACGCAGTGCTGTTCCAGCAGGCTGTGCCCACCGTGTTCAGTGAGCCGCCTGTTGACGTGACCTACGACAAGCTTCCCGACGCCAAGACCGTTTTTGCCGTCGAGTACCTGCCCGGCCAGTTTGACCAGCGCGCCGACTCTGCCAGCGAGTGCATCCAGCTGCTGAGCCAGGGCGAGCGCCCCGCGGTGCGCTCCGCCCGCGTCTATCTGCTGGACGGCGACCTGACCGACGCCGACCTGGCCGCCATCAAGAAGTACGTCATCAACCCCGTCGAGGCCCGCGAAGCAAGCCTTGACGAGCGCAGCACCCTGAAAATGGAGTTTGCCATCCCGACGGAGGTCGAGACGCTGACCGGCTTCACCGCGCTGGACGACGACGCGCTGGAAGCGTTCCGCAATGAGAAGGGCCTGGCGATGGACCATGCGGACATCGTGTTCTGCCAGAACTACTTCAAATCCGAGCACCGCGACCCGACCATCACCGGGATCAGTCTGATTGACACCTACTGGTCCGACCACTGCCGCCACACGACGTTCGGCACGATCCTGGACGACGTGAAGATCGACGACGAGCTTGTGCAGGCCGCATTTGACCGCTACATGGCACTGCGCGCCGAGACGGGCCGCGACAGGAAGAACCGCACCCTGATGGACTGCGCGACCATCGGTGCCAAGGCGCTGAAGCAGCGCGGCATTCTGAAGAATCTTGACGAGAGCGAGGAGATCAACGCCTGCACCGTCAAGATCAAATGTGACGTGGACGGTGAGCAGCAGGACTGGCTGTTCCTGTTCAAGAACGAGACCCACAACCACCCCACCGAGATCGAGCCCTTCGGCGGCGCGGCGACCTGCATTGGCGGTGCCATCCGTGACCCGCTGTCCGGACGCAGCTACGTCTATCAGGCCATGCGCGTGACCGGTGCGGCTGACCCGCTGAAGCCTGTTTCCGAGACAATGCCCGGCAAGCTGCCCCAGCGCAAGCTGGTCACAACGGCTGCCGCGGGCTATTCCAGCTACGGCAACCAGATCGGCCTTGCCACCGGTCAGGTCGCAGAGCTGTACCACCCCGGCTACGCCGCCAAGCGCATGGAGATCGGTGCAGTTGTCGGCGCGACGCCTGCCAGCCATGTCCGCCGCGAGGAGCCCGCCCCGGGTGATGTCGTCATCCTGCTGGGCGGACGCACGGGCCGCGACGGTGTCGGCGGTGCCACCGGTTCCTCCAAGGCGCACAAGCTGACAAGCCTTGAGACCTGCGGTGCCGAGGTGCAGAAGGGCAACGCGCCCATCGAGCGCAAGCTGCAGCGCCTGTTCCGCCGCGAGGACGCCTGCCGCCTTATCAAGCGCTGCAACGACTTCGGCGCAGGCGGTGTGTCTGTCGCCATCGGTGAGCTGGCCGACGGCCTGCACATCGACCTGAACAAGGTCACCCGCAAGTACGAGGGTCTGGACGGCACCGAGCTGGCCATTTCGGAGAGCCAGGAGCGCATGGCCGTGGCCGTTGCTCCCGAGGACGCCGAGACCTTTATGAAGTACGCCGCCGAGGAAAACCTCGAGGCGACTATCGTTGCCACCGTCACCGAAGAAAAGCGGATGCGCGAGGTCTGGAACGGCAAGACTATCGTTGACCTCTCCCGCGAGTTCCTGAACTCCAACGGTGCCGAGCGCCACGCTGATGCGCACATCCTGCCGGGCCATGTCTGGCAGCCCCAGTTTGCCGGTGCAACGTTTGAGCAGAAGCTGGAATCCATGGTCAGCGACCTGAACGTCTGCAGCCAAAAGGGCCTGGGCGAGCGGTTCGACTCCACCATTGGCGCAGCCACCGTGCTGATGCCCTACGGCGGCAAGTACCAGCTGACCCCGACGATGGCTATGGCCGCCAAGCTGCCAGTGGACGGCGAGACGACGACCTGCTCCGGCATGGCGTGGGGCTTCAACCCCTACCTGACCGAGGCTGACCCCTACCGCGGCGCGTATATGGCCGTGGTCGAGAGCGTGACCAAGCTGGTCTGCGCGGGCTTCCACCACGAGGATATGTACCTGACGTTCCAGGAATATTTTGAGCATATGAACGATAAGCCCGAGCGCTGGGGCAAGCCGCTGGCCGCCCTGCTCGGTGCGCTGGATGCCCAGATGGGTCTGGGCATTGCGTCCATCGGCGGCAAGGACTCGATGTCCGGCAGCTTTGAGGGCCTGGACGTGCCCCCGACGCTCGTCAGCTTTGCGACGGCCATCGGCAACACCCGCGACGTGCAGAGCCCCGAGTTCAAGAAGGCCAACAGCTCCGTTGTCATCCTGCGCCCCAACTACAAGAACGGTCTGCCCGAGATCGGCAGCCTGATTGCCATTTACAAGACCGTCGAACAGATGATCGACGAGGGCAAGGTGCTGGCTGCCGCCACGCCGGGCTACGGCGGTGTGGCCGAGGCACTGTTCAAGATGTGCGTCGGCAACCATGTGGGTCTGCAGCTGTCCAATGACATCGACCTGAACGATCTGTTCAAGCCCGCCTACGGCGCGGTCATTCTGGAGCTGCTTGATGCCTCCGCCGGTGAGTTCCTCGGCTTCACCACCGTGGACTACACGCTGGAGGCCGAGGGCAAGGCCATTGACCTGGCCCGTCTGCAGGAGCTGTGGGAACAAAAGCTCGAGCCGGTATTCCCCTACCGCAAGGCCGGTGAGTTCGTCCCCGCGCTGGAGCATGACTGCCCCGCCAACAAGCGCGTGGCTCCCTCTGTGCGCCTGGCGACGCCGCGGGTCGTCATCCCCGTATTTCCCGGCACGAACTGCGAGTACGACACGGCCCGCGCGTTCCGCCGCGCAGGCGGCGACCCGCATGTTCTGGTGCTGAAAAACCTGACCCCCGCCAACGTGGCCGAGAGCTGCGAGGCGCTGGTGAAGGAGCTTGACGAGGCGCAGATCCTGATGCTGCCGGGCGGCTTCTCCGGCGGCGACGAGCCGGACGGCAGCGCCAAGTTCATTGCGGCGTTCTTCCGCAATCCGTCGGTGGCCGACGCAGTCAACCGTCTGCTGAACCAGCGCGACGGTCTGGCTTTGGGCATCTGCAACGGCTTCCAGGCACTCATCAAGCTGGGCCTGGTCCCCTACGGCGAGATCCGTCCCATCACCGAAAGCGACCCGACGCTGACGTTTAATACGATCCACCGCCACCAGTCCATGCTGGTGCGTACCCGCGTGGCCAGCAACAAGAGCCCCTGGCTGAGCAAATGCGACATCAACGACGAGCACCTGATCGCCATCAGCCACGGCGAGGGCCGCTTTGTCTGCAACGAGCAGCTGCTGAACCAGCTCATCGACAACGGCCAGATTGCGACCCAGTACGTTGACCTGCTTTGCCGCCCGACGATGGACATGCGCTACAATCCGAACGGCTCCGTGCTGGCAATCGAGGGCATCACGAGCCCGGATGGCCGTGTCTTTGGCAAGATGGGCCACAGCGAGCGCAGCGGCGAGCAGCTCTATAAGAACGTCACCGGTGACAAATACCAGCCGATCTTTGAGGGCGGCGTGAATTATTTCAAGCTTTGATATTTCGGAAAGTTTCTGCTATACTGGAACTATCAGCTTAAAAGATTGTGAGGATTTGACCCAATGGCACAACACGACAAATATATTTCGCCGTTCTCTACCCGCTATGCGTCGGATGAGATGCAGTACATCTTCTCTGATGACAACAAGTTCCGCACCTGGCGCCGGCTGTGGATCGCGCTGGCTAAGGCCGAGCAGAAGCAGGGCTTGGCCATCACCGATGAGCAGATTGCCGAGTTGGAGGCGCACAAGGACGACATCAACTATGAGGACGCCATTGCGCGCGAGAAGCTCGTCCGCCATGACGTGATGAGCCACGTCTACGCCTACGGCCTGCAGTGCCCCAAGGCAAAGGGCATCATCCATCTGGGCGCGACCAGCTGCTATGTCGGTGACAACACCGACGTCATCATCATGCGCGAGGGCCTGCAGCTCGTGCGCAAGAAGGTCATCGGCGTGCTGGCAAATCTGGCCAAGTTCGCCGACGAGTACAAGGATATGCCCTGCCTGGCCTACACCCACTGCCAGCCCGCGCAGCTGACCACCGTCGGCAAGCGCGCCACGCTCTGGATGAACGAGCTGTACATGGATCTGGAGGAGCTTGACCACCAGATCTCCCAGCTGGCGCTGCGCGGCGTTAAGGGCACCACTGGCACCCAGGCCAGCTTTGTGGAGCTGTTCAACGGCGACTCCGCCAAGATCAAGGCCGTCGAGGCCGACGTCTGCGCCCAGATGGGCTTTACCAAGGTCGTGCCGGTCTGCGGCCAGACCTACAGCCGCAAGGTGGACTACAATGTGCTGTCCGCCGTGGCGGGCATCGGCCAGTCCGCCATGAAGATGGCGACGGACATCCGCCTGCTGGCGAACTTCAAGGAGATGGAGGAGCCGTTTGAGAAGAACCAGATCGGTTCCTCCGCTATGCCCTACAAGCGCAACCCCATGCGCTGCGAGCGCATTTGCGCGCTGAGCCGCTACCTGATGGTGGACGTGCTGAACCCCGCCATCACTGCCGGTACCCAGTGGTTTGAGCGCACGCTGGACGACTCCGCCAACAAGCGCATTGCAATGGCCGAGGGCTTCCTGGCTGCTGACGCCATCCTGAACATCCTGCTGAACGTCTCCGACGGGCTGGTCGTCTACCCGAAGGTCGTCCGTGCCCGCGTCATGGCCGAGCTGCCGTTCATGGCAAGCGAGAACATCATGATGAAGGCCGTCAAGAAGGGCGGTGACCGTCAGGAGCTGCACGAGCGTCTGCGTGAGCACGCCGTGGCCGCCGCTGCCGTTGTCAAGCAGGAGGGCAAGCCCAACGACATGATTGCCCGCGTCGAGGCTGACCCTGCGTTCGGCCTGACCCGCGAAGAAATCGAGGCCGAGCTCTCCCCCGAAGCCTTTACGGGCCGCAGCGCCGAGCAGGTCACCGAGTTCCTGCGCGACGTCATCCAGCCCGTGCTGGACGCCAATGTCGAGGACGTCGGCCAGCATGTGGAGCTGAACGTGTAATTTTTATTCAGCTGTTTATCCGTAGGGGCGGATGCTCGTC
>ULSR01014110.1_pt1 | contig 14620 bp, 6 predicted proteins | sample 1956861 | NCBI WGS metagenome assembly ULSR01 (sample SAMEA4835713, study PRJEB28245) | human gut metagenome | biome: gut microbiome; material: fecal sample | place: Denmark | collected 2008 | reverse complement strand
TTTCTCTCACTCCACTTTTATACGTTTCGTTTTATCCCCCTTATATTTTACCTTTGCCATTTATTGTATGGTGACATTTTACCATGGCTACAAATGAGGCTTTTCTCTTAGCGATAAGCCCTTCTATAAAACGAACAATATCTTTAAATATTTCCCACATGTTCTTGTCGTTTTTAATTAAATCTTTGCATAAAGAAATCAACCTGTCTTATATCAGAAAATTCATATATTGCTTCATTCCCACGAGCATTTAACAGAGCTGAATTTGCTTGCATTTGAAGGTATTGGTTGTGATATCTATTCGCAAATATTGGAAATGTTTCAATATAGAAATTATGTCCCAACAGCCAAATGTTAAAGAAACCGAATTTGTTCATATCTTCAATGAGCTTATCGCTCATAGGGAGTATTGGGTTCAACCTTTCTTCATTGCCAGGAGCTAAAATGACATTGTTAAATGCATAATAAACACGAGGATTTCCTAAATCATATCTTGCAAAATTACGCACAAAGTCGAATTTAGGATTATTTCCATCTTTTGTAAAGAAGTGATATTTTTGTAAAAAGATTTCATATAGCCCCCTTTTAAATTGCCTTGTTATAGCTCCGTAATTAATATTATTTTTAATTTTGATAGTTCTCTCTTTATGTCTGTAACTAAAGTATGCAGATGTATAAGCCTTATAAGATTTGCTGTCTAAGTTTTGGCTAAACATTCTAAACGCTCCAAAAATTTCTTTGAGGGCATGGTCAATACTTGGCACTCCGATTTTTCCTTTAGGCGCAGTGCCAAAGTAGTGATTGCAATTATCACAAACGTCAATCCCAATTTCTGTTCCACCTAAGCGCTTGGGTAATATATGTGGTGCAGTGGTAAATGAAACGTTGGGTTCCATTTGTTTGCACCAAATACACTTCCCTGTTTTTTTGTATTGTTTCATAAAAGTCTCCTTTTAAATGTCAAAACCAAATTTATTCCATGCTTTGAGGACGAGGCGCTTGGTGCGGTATTCTCCGTACTGGCGTATCTCGTTGTCTTTCAGCACACGGAAGGTCTCGTTGATGCAGCCTTTACCACAGACATCTTCTGGGTCTAAGATATAACGGAGTTCTTCAGTGTTGAGGCCATAGAGGTGGGCGAAGATGGCATCAAGCTCGGCTTGGAGGATGGCTCTGCGCTCTGGATTGTAAATCCAAGGCTGCTGTGCCCCCAACTGTGGTAACTCTGCTCGCTGCTCTTCGTTCATTTCATCCCATAATTCAGATGCCCAACCATCCATATCGTGATTGAAATAGCATAGCTCGGCTACTCGTTTCACGATTTGCCATTGCATGGCAGATGGGATTTGGTCGGGAGTGAGGACAGGGAATTGTTTGACAAAAAATGTACTCATATTGATGCCGCCGACTTTTTGCCTTAAGGCAAAATCAAAAGTTAAAGATGACATCATGGCGCAAAGCGAAGCCACGGGCATAGTGCCACGCTCCGCGTAGAGGAGCGTGGCACTATTCCCAACGCCTATGGCGTTGGGAATAGGTGAGCAAATGAAAGTTCGTATATCAACACTTCTTGCGACACATCTGTATCCAAGCATCCATTTGTGCTTCCATTCCCACACAATATTTCCATCTTTGTCATACTTCACCAGTCTGTCCTTTACAGTAGACAACGGCACCCAATACCATGGCATGATATGGCTGTTAGGATTACTAAGTTCATCCAAAGAAGGCATGTTGATGGAGTTAGGGCGTTCGCCTTCTGTGGGCCATGAACCATAATGGTGGTTGTAGTGCCAAATCATCTTGCCCTCGTAGAGCGGCACGTATGTCTCGCCGTCAGCAGTGGTGAATGTGTTGCCATTGAGCGTTGCGCCTTGTGCGGTTAGTTGGGCGTAGGTGCGGAAGAGGTAAGAGTCTGTAGACATGTTGAACATATTTCCGAACTTAACATTCCACGGACTTTCTCCTGTTATCTCATTATACAAAATGGTGGAGTTGCGATAAATCTTAGCAGTCAGTTTTGCGTCACGACTGGTACGGAATACGGGGCAAGTCTTGGTGTTGGGGTTAAGGCGTGCAAAGTCATCCGTTCTCAACGTATAGATACGTCGAGGGTCAAGCAAGTGGTCTATACGTGTAAGGTAAAAACCACCACTTACAATACGAGGCTCTGTTTGGGCTTTGCCTGCTGTTATGAGACAGAACTTGAACATTCTATGTATGTCAAATAAAGCCTCTCTATTCTCGAAGTCATATAATGAAACCAGTCTGTTTTCATCAATCAGCTTAGAAAAGAAATACTTGTTGCTGTCTTTCACAGCGATACCAGTAGGCAGTACAAGTCCCCATGCCTCTTTAGAGAAAGAAAGGCATAGTTCTGCAAACAACGACGAAAGTTCGAGTTTTCCTACTGCTGTCAGCGGGAAACGTCTAGAGTTCTTTACAAAGTTGCTTTGACTTGCGATGCCATTGCAAGCTTGTATAAACTCATTATACAAATCTGCATCTACGGTCTGTAGCTTTTCAATTTTCTTTTTGCGGTCTGCTTGGTTGGCTGCTTTTACTATGTCCTCATCCTTACCTGCAAACCATTTCTCTTCCTCCATCTGGAGTTTATCCCATGGCGGATTTCCGCACATCACATCAAATCCCCTGTTGGCAGCAAACACCTCCGGGAACTCTACACACCAATGGAAGAAGCGCTGCTCCATCGCCATGCGCTTCACTTTGGTCTTGAAATCTGATGATAGCTGACGATAATAGGTAGGCAATGGTTTGCCTTTTTCAAGGCATTCCATAGCATTAATTTCCTGCAGCGCACGCATCACGGTCTTTGTGTATGGAACCTCTGCTTCCAGAAGCAGTTCTTTATTGTTGCCAGCATTATCTTTATAAAGTTCGTCTTTTTGAACAGTATGGTAAAATGCACTGGTATAGATGTCGCATGCACGGCGCAGACAATCTACTCGTGCAGACTCCATCAGCTCTTTCCATCGTTCCTGCTTGATGATCTCTTCCTCTAAAGAATCTTCCGGTAAGTGGTTGATAAAGCGAATCTTATCAGCTAAGCCAATCTGGGCAGCAGACATATTCTCAACACCAAAGGAATCCTCCAAACCTAATGTAGGCTCATTATCTAAAGTTCCGTTTACTGCTTTTACGGCTTCCTGATTCATCTTCTTCAAAGCCTTCAATGTATCTTTGTCCTCTGCGGTCAAAGCCTTGTCTGGTACACCATCTATCAGCATCTGCAAGTCGGAAACTCCCAATACGGAATTACCGCAACGGATATGATGATCGAGGAATGAAAGTGGCTTGCCTGCGCAATAACCTTCAATCCACAATACTACTTTGCAAAGTTCTACGGCATCGGGGTTGTAATCTACGGCATAAACACAGCGGGAGATAACCTCACGAAGTGCCTGACGATAATCCAGCGAAGCCGGGTTGTCCTCACCTGTGCGGAGGGTACAGATATACCAGGCAATGGTGCGAGCCATCGCCAATACAATATGTCCGGAGCCACTTGCTGCATCACAAACCTTCATGTTGAGCAATGCCTTTACCTTCTCTTCTGTGGTAGTCTTTGCAGCAATCTTTTCCTTGATGACTGGTTCGAGTGTAGTCTTGATAAGATTCTGTACCAAGTCTGGACGTGTATAATAAGAAGAAGTGCTTTGACGGTCTAAACCGCCAACGAAGCCAAACTGCCAGTCGGAAGCGGTAACACCCGGCTGTACGAATGGGCGCATTTCGAGAATGCCTTCATATACAGAACCAAACTCCTCTACGTCGAGAGAGGAATAGTTGATCTTTACTTTCTGCTGACGCTCGTCTTCATACTCGTTGAGAGCAGAGAATGCAGCGAGCAGATCCTTGTTGCTTACCTGGCATTGTTTCAGCCAATGTAGAGTTTCTGTGCCAAAGAGTACACCACCCAATGGCTTGATGCCCAGTTTCTCGCCAAAAGTATCTGGCTCGAAGAGATGGAAAGTATCCATCAATCCCTGCCATAGGTCGGAATACTGGCGTTGTTTCAGGTACGCCAATTCCGAGAGATGGCGCAGACGGCTTGCTGCATAGAACTTCTTGTAGATGTCCTGCCACTGGCATAACTGCTTGTAATCTGGAGCATCAGGTGAGTCGGGAATCTGATAAACCAATCCTCTATCCTCAATGATAAACAGGAAGAGGAGACGGTAGATGAAGTGGATGAGTTCCTTGTTGAGTTGGGTTGCATCCATCGTTCCATTGACGAAGGCTTCGCGCAATGCGTCATTACCTTCACCTTCTGATGTCAATACAGCATTTCCGATGGTTTCCATTGTGGTTTGCACGGCACGAGACAAGCCATTGCGAATACGGTTGCCCGACTCGATGCTCATGTTAAACCAGCGTTCCATCACGCATGGCTCGTCACCGCTTGTGCGGAAACGGGAAGCGTGAAGCAGACGGAACATCAGGCAAAACTCGGTGTATTTGTCTTCCTCCAGCATACGGCGGAGGTCAAACTCTATATAGGTGAGCTTCACCAGCTGTCCAGAGTTGCGGATGATTCGCAGGATTTGTCCGTTGCTGATGATGCCATATACATTCTCTGTGGCGTTGAGATATTCGAGCATAGTGGCATGAGCCGACTTCTTGCGCATACCGCCTTTGGCACGATAGTCGAGGGAACACTTGTCCAGGGTATCAATGCTTCCGTCGGCACTGATACCCTCACCTATGATAATGAATGGCATTTTACCCAGGTCGTGGCAGGTATAGCTAATGTCGTAGTTGGTGCCAGCCACTTCTATATTGGTAGCCTGGCGGTCGAGCGAATAGCCTAAACTTTGGAACAGTCGTTCCATCAGATCACGGGCACGACGGGTTCCGTATGGATCCTTGTTGACCAATCGCTCATTGTTGGCACGTTCCTTGTAGAAGTTCCAATCGTTGCGCAGGCTGCTCCATACGTAGTCTATGGCCGAAGATACGGAAATATCTATTCCGAAATCCTGGTCACGGTTGCCGTTGAGCGTGTTTTCACGCTCTATATGATGTAGGATGTCATCAGAGAGAAGATGACCATATATATGAATACTTGTATAGTCCATAATGAATTAGATATTTATTTGTGGCACAAACAGATAAGCTGCAATCACATCCATTGGCAATACAGGCTCTACCACTTGATACTCTGATGCCTTCAGGTAGGAGCGATACTTGGCGAAAGCTTCTACCAGATGTGAAGCTCTTTCCAGGGCTATCTCATCTGTGTGTTGGCGAAGTTCTGTCTCATTGTTAATCCAACGGATGGCATTTGTAAGAAGAGTCTTCTGTGTAGGCAAGTCCATATCGCCAGATGCCATTGAGTGCAGAAAAAGCTGTTTGGCTTCTTCTTGTGTAAGGAAATCGTGGTTTTCTATCTTTCCACGATAGCCCACAAATATCATTTCTTCACCCACCAGTTCTCGGTTCTCTATCTTTTTGTCACGGATAACACTACGAACACGCATCAATAGAATGGTGGTTCGTTTCTTCACCTCTGCAGTTTCCATGACCAAAGCCCGGCATGCACCCAATTCGCCACCATTGACGGAATCGTTGACAACGGCACGGCTCAAATCCTCTACGAATGTATGGTTGCGTCCTATATACATATAATGCTTTGGAGTTGGGGAAGCAAAAGATATGCGCACAAGCCCTTTGGATGTTGCTTTGTCGGCGAAGTAGTGGCGCAGATTTGCTGGTAACTCCAGAAGTTGGAAACTGTAACACAAAGGTATATCGTCTGTATGAACGTTTACACCGACATGCAATAGTTGCTCAATCACAAAGTCACGGGTATCTTCTACACCTCCAATTACCGACTTGGCTTCTTCCAAGGATGCAGTCAGTCGGGTTGGATCCATCTGCTTATTGTTATGAGCGAAGTAGGTGTGAGAAATCTTCTCGTTCTCTTCCATCTTTTTGAGTTGAATCTCAAGTTCCTCTTCCTGCTGTTTGTTCCATTCCGGGTCGTTATCGAACAGGGACTGCTCCATATAGTCGGTTCTTGTAGGAACCTTGGCATCGAAAATTCGCTGCATGATGTTTTCCATCAATGAAGCATCATTGTCTGCGATAGGCAGATAGACACCCAGCTTCTTGCGTATCTCTTCCTGCTTTTTGTATAAAACATTGAGCACTATATCGTCCACCGGATTGTTCTTGGCATGAAGCGTGGATATAAGGACAGAATCGGCAGTTTGTCCGAAACGGTCGATACGGCCATTACGTTGTTCCATGCGGTTTGGGTTCCAAGGAAGATCGTAATGGATGACAGCTTCAAAACCTTGCTGCAAGTTGACACCTTCTGAGAGGCAGTCGGTACAAACCAATACGTGGCGGTCTTCCTGTGCCAAGGCATCAATCTTCATCTTGCGCTCCTCATCAGCCAAACGGCTGGTAACCACACCCACAACCACCTTCTTGAACTTTTTGTTGCTGGCGAGCTGGTCTGTGATATATTTGCCAACATACTCAGCTGTTTGGATATACTGGCAGAATACGATAGGGTTCATGCCACTGTCAAGAGAGAACTTCACAATGTCAAGAGCCTGTTTCACCTTTTCGTCACCATCAGTTTCCTTGATATGTTCCAACTGCTTGATGAAACTATGGAACTCTTTCTTATCAGTAGCACTGGTTGTTTCTAATGCTTCAGGAACTATATCGTCGGCATTCAACAAATCCTTCAGAGGATCATTGAATATATATACCTGCTCGGAATCGTCTTCTGTATTTGCTGATGACGAATCTTCTCTCTTGTCTATCTTGTTTTGCAACATGCTGATACCGGCATCAGGACTTGACATTACTCCACGCATCAAGGCCAGGAGATCCCAGTAGATATAGCGTTGTTTGCGTTTGTCTGCTCCTGATACCTTCTGGATGCCATGTTTTACATATTCTATCAGGTGCCCCAACAAATTGCGATAATCTGGAGTAAAGGAGTATTCATCCTTGTCAATTCGGACACGCTCAGGGAAGACGATTTCATTGCCTAGATACTGCTTGATGTCGGCACGACGGCGTTGTACGAAGTAATGGGACAGTTCCTCGCGCTCTGTAGCGGTTTGAAGCTGGTAGTTCTCGAACTTAGGATTCAATAATCCGATAAGTGATTGGAACTCTTCGCTTTGACCGCTATGAGGAGTAGCTGTCAGCAAGACCAGTTGCTGTTCAGGTTTATTGGCTAAGTCGCTTAACAAGCGATAGCGCTGTTGCTGGTATTTGTTGGCACCAGTTGGCTTGGCGCAAGTATGGGCCTCATCGACTATCACAAAATCAGGGCAATGGTCGAGGAAGATATTTCGCTTATTGCCTTGTTTCACATAATCAATGGAAATAACCTGGTAGGGGATGTCACGGAACACATTCTGGTCTGGACGCAGTTTTTTCTCCAAACGGCTGATGGTAGAAGAACGGATAATCTCTGCATCCAAGCCAAACTTGTCCTTGATTTCATTTTGCCACTGCTCGCAAAGATGTGGCAAGCATACTACTGCGAAACGGTTAATTTCGTGGCGGTCGAGTAATTCTTTGGCAATCAATAATGATTCCAGGGTCTTTCCAATACCAACGTCATCAGAGATGAGCAGTCTTATCTTTTCTTGTTTGAGTGCAAGAATCAGCGGAACCATCTGATATGGACGTGGCTCGAAAGATAGTTTTCCAAGACACTGGAATGGACCAGCTATATCTCTGAACGATAAACGGCAAGCGTTATAAAGCACCTTTGCAGATGCCTTATAACTATTTTTCCCGATATCATCAGCTGTAGGACGACGAAAATTGTAGGACTGAATGTTTAGTTCATCCCCATAGAGAGGAAGGTAGAGACCGATGGTTTCGGCATCTGTACCTCCTAATGGTTTTATTATCATAAGTTCGTCCTCTCCTGATTGCTGAACAACCCAAGGACGATTTCTGAATTCTATCAGTGTACCAGTCTTGTAATCCATATCGTTTATTTTACCGGGGTGAATATATCAGAGTATTCGCGGATGAAGTCTGCCAATGGTGTGGCATAATACCAAGCCAAAACTACGAAACCAGCGTCTTCAAGTACTTCCCGTTTCTCTCTGTCATCCTTTTGTATTTCAGGACAGTCGTGTGGCGTGCCATCGCAGAACACTACAATACGGTCGCCATACATGAAGTCTGGCTGTACGTAATACTCCTCTGGAAACATCGGCTGTGCCTTGTCTGGCAAGCGCAAGTGATGGTCGTAAAGATACTTCAAAAACTCATATTCTGTAGAGCTGTTGTGGTCTCTTGCGGCTTCCAACGCAGCATACTGCTCGTCGTAACCAAGGGATTGCCCTGCATGGTGGGTCTCTACTTTAGCTTCTTGCATCAACTTCAATGTTCTATATATCAGTCTGATATCTATCTGCTGATGATATGGCTGATTATAGTAGTTGAGCAGATTGGAATAATCGGCAGGTGTCAATTCGTTAATCTCATCCTGTGTTAATTCCGGTTTATTGAAACAAATCTCGTATGCTCTTTTTACGACATTCCTATAGGCTTCCGGCTCATGCACGAGACGGCTAAGCACCCCCAAAGAACCCTCTGCATTTTCATAGATGAGGATATTTGGGGTTGCTCCTTCTCCCATCACTTCTGCGCCCATTTCGCTTCCTTCTATTTGGAAGACATCCTCAATGGCCTGCTTGAAGGCATAGAGGAAGGTGCGGACAGCTTCTTTCCGGTCTAAAAGCAATGCTTCAAGCGGTTGGATATAGATGGCGTTGGCAGTCGTTTCCGTGAAGAGCTTGACAAACTTGGTTCTGTCTGCCTCTTCTGGATTCTTGTCTGCTTCTTCTTGTATGCGTCCAAGGCGTTCATTGCTTATCCAATCGCCAGTCTTTGTGTCGAAAGCAAACCCATTGGCATTATCATCGTTACGTGATTCCAATATATAGGTAAGTCGGCATGAAGGAATATAGCGAATATTTGCCAAATGCTCGCCATGAGGCGACTTCAGTTCACACTCGCTGATAGCCCTTGGATCATCACTCGCAAAGTAGGTCTTTGTCTTATAGAACTTGCGAGAACGCTCCTCCTCATGACAAGTAATCTTTTCCGCTTCTACCGCCACCATATCTTGAGCTTCAATACACATGCCCGGGATGAGTTTGGCCACACCATCAAGAGACTCCCCAGTGATGATGTCGGTATGATGGATCGTATTCTCCTCGTCTTTATATACAACCCCCGTCTTAGGATTGTAGAAAAACTTGTGAGGAATCACCTCTGAAAGTATCTGCATTCTGCTGATACGAAATTTACCCCCATTATTGTATATGATGTTTTGTGGCCCAAATTCTCTTAGTGCAAGGCGCTTTGGACGACTTAGACATTCAACTTTGTCCGACTTGTATTGTAGCAGGGCACGTTGTGGCAACTTGGTAAAGTTATAACCAGGCAAGAAACCTTCGCTGGCAAGGTAACGATATGGATAGAATTCGTTTTCTTCTTTATTCTTACCTTGGTTAACTCCCAACAGCATATCTCGGAGACTTTCACCACGCAACTGCTTGATATGGGCTTCACGTTTCTCCTTGGAGTTTTCGCCATAGATGCGGTTATTGATGACACGACTAGCTTCTTCTATCTGAGTTTGGGCTTGCTTGTAGAGAGAACGCCAACGGTTGAGTGCCTTGTCGAAATCATACTCATAGTTAGTGAGGATGTTGTCCAGCCAATGCTCGGTGAACCAGATGGGGTGTTCTGTTTCCATCCGGTCTTTCAGGAAGGAATCATTCATGATTTGTCTGAAAACCGACTTTACCTGCTCCTTGCGCTCTGGAGATAATTGCAGGGCAACACGAACCTCATCCTTTAAAGTGATGTTATTGATGTCGTTACAATCTACCAATTCCTTGATGCCATCAGAAAGCTCAGTAATAGGGCACAATGAGAGAATGGTGGAGTGGAGGTGAGTGCGGAAGAGTTCTTCATTCACCAATTCCATTCGTGGAGCCTTCACTTCACCTTTGACCATCTTTTCAGGATGGGCCAAGTAATAATTTTCGTGTGAGTTACGTGGTCGGCAATAGGTATAAACCAATGCAGCTTGTCCGCTTCGCCCCGCACGCCCTGCTCGCTGGGTATAATTAGCTGGAGTTGGGGGCACATTGCGCATACCGACAACAGACAAATCCTTGATGTCGATACCTAACTCCATCGTAGGAGAACAGTAGAGAATTGGAAACTTACCTTCTCGGAATTCTCGTTCTCTATTTTCACGATCTTCCTTGGAAACCTGTCCTGTATGGTCTTTGGCCTCCAGGCATACGTCTTTGAGAGGAATGCTTTGATAGAACTGCTGGAAGTAATGGTTCGGTTCTTTATCAAGCCATTTACCGCCCTCTAAAATGCGATGGCGTACCAAGTCGCGACGTATATGCTGCTTGTCACCTTCTTGCCATAGAATACAACCATAGTCGAGTTGGTAGGTTCCATTTTCATGTATGATGTAGTTGGACAAAGCTTCAAATAGTCTTATCACATAATGCGTGTAGTCATCTTCGTTGTTGATAGTACGTCCCGTGTTCTTCTCTATATAGTCGCGAATAAAGATACCAAGCTTACTTCTATAGCCTCCACTTTCCAAATTATATGCATTGCGTCTGCGAGGTCTGATGACAAACAACTCGTTTGCTTCGTCAATAGTGTCGCTCTCATCAAGAGTCCATGGGGCTTTCAGATTCTCTCTTACGGCCTTGCTGGTATCTTTTACGGCTTGGATCGTTCTCTCGCTGCTATAGATGCAAAGTTTGTGGCGCAGGTAGTCGAGGATTTGCGTAATGAATTCTTCTTTTTGCTCATCATCCAATCCTTCCAACTCGGGTATATCGTATAGCCGTTCTGAATTGTTCTCACCTGTAATCTCATCATGAAGATATTTGTAGCCGATGTTCAGCAATGCACAATCTTCAAGATTGGGCATTATCACAGTCCAGTTGCCGGCAAGGTCATCATAGATGATGGTGGAGAGATAACGTTCCATGATATTCTTTATATCATTGGCTCGTTTGCCCCGAAGTTTTTGTGGTTTTGCATAATAGTCATCCACTTCGAGATGAAGATTATCCAGCACCATTCTAGCAATCTTGGTATTGTCTATAGGCTCTGTGGCATCTTTGATTGCATTCCAAATGGCTGAGCGTATTTTGCCAATGCGGATAAAGTCATTGAAATGACCTGCTTGCAATGCGGCATCCTGGCGTGCATCGACAAAGGTCAATACCTTTCTGTCGCTTTGCGCAATACCCATTTTCTGCATAAGGATAATATCCTCGTATGACAATACGGTAGTGGCAGTACTTCTACCTTCACCACCGATTCTTGACAATTTTGAATATTCTGATTGCTTACCTTTGTAAACCACACGAGCAGTTGGGTCGTACATGAGTGGAGATGGTACGAAAATAGCCTCCATGAACCCCATGCTATCGAGTGGCTCGGTTGGAGTGTAAGTACCAGATTGAGTTACATAGACCTTTTGCGGAATACGTGACTCGTATGTTTTCTTCAGCTTTCGTACTCCCTTTTTATTTGTAGTGTACCAATCTGATGGAATTTCCTCAGAATTTACATCAAGGATATAATCATTTATATTTTCTCCCCTGTGAGGTAGGATGATATAGCCATCATTGATATCGCTATCGCCATCACCCGATGCATAGCCATCGAAGCTTCTTGGCATGATCTGGCTGCCATTGATTTTGACGACATAGAATTCGTGACCACTTAAACGACTGAACACGACGGGATAGTACATGACTTTTTTGTTGCCATGTGATAGCTCATCACAATAGAGCTTTTCTTCTACTGTGATTTGGCGGTTGTCTTGTTCGCCTATTGTAAGATATACGTTTCCTGTTTGAGGAATGAACTGGTGAACTTTAAATGGAAGTATCGATACACCTTTCTGCTGGTTCAGGATATTGCACCAGTTAAGAACTTCTACGATATGCTTCTGGCACTTATCTTCTTCCTCTCCAGTTCTTATACTCAGTTGCTTAGCCATATCCTCTATTGATATAGGCTTTCCTCTGAAATATTTGTTTTCTTTTCTATTATAGGCTAGTGCAACACTTTGCTCTATCCAAATGGCAGTTGGGTATTTTATAGCAGTATGAATATCTGCAGAATGCAGAACAGGATTGTTGATGCAAATACGCAACTCTCCATCCGTAGGTTCATCGTCTGACAATCCTATGGCAAGAGTTTCGTCTATTACTTGTTCTTTTGAGTATGAACTACCGAAGATACATGATGCAACTTCAGCAACTTTTTCTCTTTGTTGGCTGTAAGTCATACTATCATCAGCTACCATTGTGGCTGATGTTCCGAAACAAAGTACTCGCCCAGTGGCCAAAGATTTGATTCTGCGTATCAAGAACGACACATCGCTTCCTTGCATTCCACGATAAGTATGCAATTCATCGAATACGAGGAAATGGAGGTTTTCCAAGAAACACTTGCGCAAATCTTCTTCTTTTCCAGCACGGGTCATGAGCAATTCCAACATCATATAGTTGGTTAATATGATGTTGGGAGGCGTCTGCTGTATCTTTCCGCGCGCTTCTTCGTTTTCCTGTCCTGTGTATTTACCAAAAGTGAATGGACACGGATGGCCTGTCCGCTCCTCATATTCTGCTTTATACCGGCTCAATTCCTCAGCTTGAGAGTTGATAAGGGCATTCATTGGATAGACTATGATAGCAATCGTCTTATCTTTGCATGCCTCATCATGAAGTAGAATATAATTGAACACGGTAGCCATAAAGGTTCGTGATTTTCCGGAGCCTGTGCCAGAAGTCACAATAAATTCTTTGTCTTGACAGCCTAACTCTATAGCATCTTGCTGGTGCTTATAAAAAGGCTTGTCGAAGAAATATTCCAAGTCTTTATGGATAGGGAGGCCCTTGGCGATAAGCTCCTTTACGCCTATCCCCTGCTTGAAGTTTGGATTGAATTGAATCAAAGCCTTTCGCCACAGCTTTTCATTTTTGATAGACTCGCTGACCTCGTCCTTGATTCGTTCATCTTTTATGGCAACAAAGCTCTGAAGATAACTTTTGTAGCTACCCTTCAAGCTTTCATATAATTCTATTATATTCATAGATGTTTGTCTTTTAAACAACTACAAAGATAGCATTATTCTTTGATAATAGAGTATATATCTAGATAGAAAGTGCTTTTCTTAGCGATTTTTCCTATTTTGGGCGAAAAGTTCCTATGTATGGGAGTAAACTAAATACCAGTTGTGCAGATTGGTCGTTTCCTGATTTAGCTTGACTACTTGCTCGTCTTAAGTCTTGACAATGTTGACTCTGTTAAACATTTGTGTTATCGCATGAAATCGTCGTGTAAAAGATCATGTGGAACGTTATAGGACAAAGGTCCACAAATAAAAATAGAAGTATTATGGCGAATATTGATTTGAAATTATCCTCAAAAGACGCAGCTGCAATGATGCGACCAACTGTCATAAAAAGAAAATTCCGTAGTAGATAATAATGCAAGAGAGTGTGTGTTTATTACATACTCTCTTGCTCATATAGGTATAATGTCTTATTTTCCCAAAGACTTGAACATTTTGGTGATGCACTTTTTCTTCTGCTCCATGTTTGGGTGAACATAGAGATTAAGGGTTGTTGTGATGTTGGCATGACCGAGCAGCACACTTACAGTCTTGTAATCGCAGTTGCTTTCAATGCAGCGTGTGGCAAAGCTATGGCGCAGTCCGTGATACTTTAGTCGAGGAATGTCAAGATGCGCCATCAACCGATGATAATAGTTGCGATAGGTGCGAGGTTCGGTTGGTTTCTCCTCATTGGTCAGCACATAGAAGTCTGTGTTTACCACCTTTTTCAGTGGTTTCACCATCGCCAGCAGTTCTTTGTTCATCGGTATCTCACGGCATGAGTTCTTGGTCTTTGGTGTGTTGATGACCAACTCTGTGTGCTTGCGTTCGCCCTCCACCATGTAGATGCGCTCAATGGTGCGGTTCACGGTAATTGTGCCGTTGTCGGTGTTAATGTCCGACCATTTCAAACCGCAAATCTCTCCGATACGCAAGCCAGTGGTCAGACTGATATAGATACCGAGGTTGCGGAATGTGAAGTTCTGTTTGATGAAATCGAGGATCTTCTTGTGGTGTGCCACTGTCAGTACCTCAATTTCTTTGTTGGTCTCAGTCGTAGGGTATTTGATATCCCACTCGCAATAGTTCATCCATTCGTTCTTTACCCCGAACTTCATAACCATTTTCAGGACAATCAGAATATCCTTCACGGTCTTAATGCTTAGTCCGCCATTGAGTTTCTGCAAGACGAACTCCTGCACAAGTTTCTCACTCAGAGCATCACAATCACCAAATGATGGCAGAATATGATTCTCCAAAACTAACACATAAGCAGCGTATGTGGACTGCTTTACGTAGCGTTGCTTGTCACTTTTCCAAGCCAACGCAATTTCTCTAATTGTTTTTGTTGTCATTGTAATCCTTAATTTTGAAGGTGTATATATTATATTAGAGAAAATAGACCTCTGATGTCCCAAATCTCAGATT
>ULSR01034512.1_pt1 | contig 14712 bp, 6 predicted proteins | sample 1956861 | NCBI WGS metagenome assembly ULSR01 (sample SAMEA4835713, study PRJEB28245) | human gut metagenome | biome: gut microbiome; material: fecal sample | place: Denmark | collected 2008 | reverse complement strand
CCTTCGATGCACTTCTCGCGCAGGGTGTTCATCGCGTTCGTCAGCCAGGTGATGCTCTCCATGATGGATTCTGCGATCACAGGCTCCATGACATTCAGCTGGAGCTGTCCGGCCTCGGCAGCGAATGAGACGGTCATGTCGTTGCCGATCACCTTGAAGCAAACCTGATTGGTGACCTCCGGGATGACAGGATTGACCTTGCCAGGCATGATTGACGAGCCTGGAGCCATAGGCGGAAGATTGATCTCCTTCAGACCGCAGCGAGGACCGGAGGCCATGAGCCTGAGGTCGTTGCAAATCTTGGAAAGCTTGACTGCCAGTCTCTTGAGGGCACCAGAGTAGCTGACATAGGCGCCAGTATCAGGAGTGGCCTCCACGAGATCCGGAGCAGCGATGAACTTCTCGCCTGTGAGTTCGGTCATCTTCTTGGCGCAAAGCTCTGCGAAACCAGGCTTGGCATTGAGGCCGGTACCGATTGCGGTGCCTCCCATGTTGATCTCATAGAGAAGATTCACGTTTCTCTCAAGGTTCAGGACCTCTTCCTCAAGGTTGGTGGCATAGGCGTGGAACTCCTGGCCGGAGGTCATAGGAACCGCGTCCTGAAGCTGTGTACGACCCATCTTGATAACGTCCTTGAATTCCTCACCCTTCTCCTTGAACGCGTCGATGAGATCCTTGAGGCTCTTCTCCAGTTTTCTGTTCATCCTGATGAAAGCGTAGCGGAAGGCAGAAGGATAGGCGTCGTTGGTAGACTGGGCGCAGTTCACATGGTCGTTAGGTGAGCAGAACTGGTACTCCCCCTTTGCATGTCCCATGATCTCAAGAGCCCTGTTGGCGATCACCTCGTTGGCGTTCATGTTCACGGATGTTCCCGCGCCTCCCTGCATCATGTCCACAGGGAACTGGTCGTGGAACTTTCCGTCGATGATCTCGCGGCATGCCTCCACGATCGCGTCGGCGATCTTCGGATCCATAGCTCCGAGTTCCTTGTTCGTCTGTGCCGCGGCAAGCTTGATGCAGGCCATGGCGATGACGTACTCAGGGTAGTCGCACATCCTGGTGTTGGAAATCTTATAATTATTGAGAGCCCTCTGTGTCTGAACACCGTAGTAGGCCTCAGCCGGAACCTGAAGTTCCCCAAGAAGATCGGATTCAATCCTGAATTTCTCTTCGCTCATAATAAATCAATATTATCGGTTTATAAATTGTTTTACAATCTCTCTGACAAAGGTAAGTCCAAAAAAGATTATAAGCAAAAATGCCGCGATATATTTCAAATTATTATTTATTTACCGGGGCTGTCACGTAGTGACTGGGGGTGTATGGCTATTGTGCGAATCGAAAGCGCCGGCCCTATCGGGTCGGCGCTTTTGCATATTCATTAGTCAAAGATATTATTTCTTTGATGATTTGGCTGTGGTGCCGTTCTTGGCGGCAAGGCGCTTCTGGTTCCAAATCGTAGCATCGAACATCACTGGTGTACCGATGAAGATGGAAGCGTAAGTACCGATGCAGATACCAAGGATAAGGGCGACCGCGAGACCTCTGATGGACTCACCACCGAAGATCGCGATAGCGAGCATGGTCACGAGAGTGGAGACAGAGGTGTTGACGGTACGTGTCAATGTCGCGTTGATGGCCTGGTTGGTGTTGGTCCTCACGTCAACATTCGGATGCAGGGTCCTGTACTCACGGATTCGGTCGAAGATAACCACGTTGTCGTTGATGGCGTAACCGATGATGGTCAGGATGGCCGCGATGAACGTCTGGTCAACGTCAAGGTTGAACGGAAGGATTCCGGAGAACAATGAGAAGAAACCGATCACGATGATCGCGGTGTGGGCAAGTGAAACGACTCCACCAAGGCCCCATGTCCAGCCCTTGAATCGGAAGGCGATGTAGGCGAAGATCACAAATAGGGAGAGGATGACGGCGATGATGGCGTCTCTCTTCATGTCGTTGGCGATCGTAGGGCCGACCTTGTCTGATGAGATGATACCGTTAGGATTGTCAACGGTTGACTTGAACTCGTCAAGTGTGATGTCTGTCTCAGCGAAGAACGGCTTCAAAGCGTTGTAGAGCTTGGCTTCAACCTCGGCGTCAACATCAGTTGACTCCTGATCGTTCTTGTACTGGGTTGTGATCTTCATCTGGCTCTCGCCACCGAACTGCTTTACCTCGACGGCACCGTCAAACTCAACGATAGCGGCATCACGAACCTGCTCGGCGGTTACCGGCTGGTCGAAACGTACAACATAGGTACGGCCACCGGTAAAGTCAACACCGTAAGTGAAGCCCTTGGTGAAGATAGACACGATTGAAATGACGATCAACGCGCCGGAAATGATGTAAGACCACTTGCGTGCGGCGATGAAGTCGAAATGCGTGTTCTTGAGGAAGTTCTTGGTGAGGTTGTTCTCGAAAGCGATGCTCTTGCCCTTCTCGATGCGGTCATCAAAGATAAGCCTTGTGATGAAGATAGAGGTGAGGACAGAGGTGATGATACCGATGATCAACGTGGTGGCGAAGCCCTGGACAGGACCTGAACCGAACACGAAAAGGACGATACCGGTAAGGAGGGTGGTCACCTGACCGTCGATGATGGCGGAGTAGGCGTTCTTGTAACCATCGGCTACGGCCTTGCCCAGACCCTTGCCAGCAGCAAGCTCTTCCTTGATACGCTCGTAGATGATCACGTTGGCGTCAACGGCCATACCCATTGTCAGGACGAGACCGGCGATACCAGGCAATGTCAGGACAGCTCCGAATGAAACGAGGACTCCGAAGAGGAGAAGCACGTTGCAAAGGAGTGCGATGTCAGCGGCGACACCGGCGCCCTGATAGAAGAAAATCATGTAAACGAGAACCAAGAGGAACGCGATGATGAAGGAGATCATACCGGCGTTGATGGACTTGGCACCGAGTGAAGGACCTACAACCTGCTCCTGGATGATGGTGGCAGGCGCAGGAAGCTTACCTGACTTGAGGACGTTCACAAGGTCGGTGGCCTCATCCGGAGTGAAGTGACCGGTGATAGAGGAACTTCCGCCCGTGATGGCGTTCTGTACGTTAGGATATGAATATACCATGTCGTCAAGGACGATGGCGATCTGCTTGCCGACGTTGTCGCTGGTCATGCGGGCCCATACATTGGCTCCCTCGGCGTTCATACTCATGGAAACGGAAGGCTCACCGTTTGAACCGTGGTCGTAAACGACACGTGCATCGGTGATCACACCTCCGTCAAGCTTCGCCTTGCCGTCCCTTGAGGTGGCCTTGATGGCGACGAGCTCGAAGATGTTCTCGCCCTGAGCATACTCGGAAGGCTTTACAGACCACATAGGCTTGAACTCGGCCGGGAAGATCTCGGCGATCTGAGGCATGGCGAGATACCTGTTGACCTTGGCGGTGTCGATCGCGGCAGCGAAACCGATGCAGGCATTGTTAGATCCTGAAGGGCTCAGCACAGCGAAGAGAGGATTGGCCTTTCTGTAAGCGTCAATCTCAGCGGAATTGTCCTGGTTCTTAGCGATCTCTGAATTGAGAAGAGAGTCAACACCTTCTTTGGCTACATTCTCGGCGGCAGGCTCGGCGACCGCTGTGGTGTCGGCCTCTCCAGCAAGAATCTCAGCCAGCTTGGCGTTGGCCTCGGCAAGATAGCCGGAAAGTTCCTGGCTGGTATAGGTCTCCCAGAACTCAAGGGAAGCGGTTCCCTGAAGGAGCTTCCTCACACGCTCAGGCTCCTTGACGCCCGGAAGCTCGACGAGGATACGTCCGCTGTTGCCAAGTTTCTGGATGGACGGCTGGGTCACACCGAAACGGTCGATACGGCTTCTGAGGACGTTGAACGAGTTGGCGACGGCACTCTCAGCCTCGTCACGGATGACACTGATGACATCGGCGTCTGAGGAGGCCGGGGTGATCTTGTCTTTCATCTCGTAAGTACCGAAAATCTGGGCAAGGTGCTGACCGTTGCTCACTTCCTTCCACGCATCCGCGAAAAGAGAGATGTAGTCCTCTCTGGAATTAACGCTGCGTTCCTTGGCAAGGGCGAGAGCCTTCTGGAACTCAGGATTCATGCTGTTGCCGGAAATGGCCTTCACAAGATCCTGAAGCTGCACCTGCAGCATGACGTTCATACCACCCTTGAGGTCCAGACCAAGGTTGATCTCCTTGGCTTTGCACTCCTTGTAGGTGTTCCAGAGGAATACCTTCTTCGAAGAGATGGAATCAATGAATACCCTGTTCTGTTCCTTCCTGATCGAATCCAGATAGTAAGCCTGGTCATTTTCAGGAACCTGGGCGAAAGCCGCTGAATTCTGAGCCGCCACGGCAGCTTTCTCAGCGAACTTGGCCGCTTTCTTCTCCTGGATGGAAGTCACCGCCGTGAAGGAAAGCTGCCAAATGGAAGCGATCGCAAGCAGAATGGCGACAAGCCTAATCCAACCTTTACTTTGCATAATTGTGTACTTTTATTATTGTTTTTAATTTTTGCGCATAAAAATAAGGGTACAAATTTAGCATTTTTTTCTTAGAAAGAAATTATCTGCCAAGTATTTCTTATTTTTGCAGACGCAATCACCGAGATTTTTCAGAATGAGAAACAAAATATTCATCGGCATTCTAACTCTGCTCGCGCAGATCACATTCAACGGAGAGGCTCACGCGCAAGTCTCCCCGACCAGACTCATGATCAAGGCTGACTCGTGCCGGCTGGCCTACAGCTTCGAGGAGGCGGTCAAGTACAGCGAAGGCGCCATCGAGATTCTGGACTCAACCGCTTCGGCAAAGGCGGAGGAACAATTGTTGATGGCACGCAATGGACTGAACATGATGGGGTTCTGCAGCCAGCCGACTATCGTCGCGAAGCGGACATTCCCGCTCAGGGACTTCTTCTTGTTCTACCCGCTGAAGGATTTCAGCTGGAGGAAGACCCCGAACCAGCTCGACTCTTTGGGCGGAGACGACCTCTCTCGCGCCATCTACATCCCTGACGACGCGAAGGACATCTACTACTCAGCCAAAGACGAGGAGGGCATCAGGAATATTTACTGCACACATCTGACGGATTCCCTATGGTCCGCACCGGCGCTGATCAACGAGCAGATGACCAGTTCCTCGGACGAGATCTACCCGATGCTGTCCCCTGACGGACAATCACTTTACTTCGCCTCCAAAGGTCTGTACGGCATGGGAGGCTACGATCTCTATGTCTCAAACTGGAACAGCGAGACCAACGATTGGGACATGCCGGTGAATATGGGCTTTCCATATTCATCACCTTACGACGACTTCCTTTTCGTCAACACGGAGGACGGGAAATATTCCATCTTCGCGTCGAACCGCGAGTGCGGCCGCGACAGTGTGACAATCTATGTACTTGAATATGACAGCATGCCTGTCCGGAAAGCCGTCACCGATGTAGGCGAGCTGAGGACTCTGGCAGCCCTGAATCCGGCCAAGGATCCTTCCAGGATCGACAATGACGCGGCGGTTCCGGACGATGGGCAACACGATGAAGGCACAAAGCGCTACATGGAAAAGATGCGTGAGGTTAGAGCCTTGCGTGACTCGGTGGCAAGGTACGGAAAGAATCTGGACAAGATGCGCTCTGAACTTGCGGCGGCCTCAGCGGAAGAAAAAGCCAGACTCACGGCCGAGATATCCGACAAGGAATTGATGCTTCCGACCTTGAACAGTTCCTTAAACGCCGCGGTAAAGGAGCTCCAGAACATCGAGATGGATTTTCTGGCCAACGGAATCGTGATCGACACGCGGCGGCTCCAGGCCGAGGCCGACAAGGATATTGTCGGGACAGCCTCCGGCTACACATTCTCCAAAAACAGTTACGGCCCGGATCTTCATCTGGAGATCCTCAAGCCGAAACCTTCGTTCGACTATTCGTTCATGATCCTCCCGGAAGGACGTTTCGCCGAGAACAACACCCTGCCGGAAGGCATTGTCTATCAGATAAGAATATTTACCCTCAGCAGAAAAGCCTCTGTCTCCGACCTCAACGGCCTGAGTCCTGTGTTCGAGAGGACCACGACAACCGGGAAGCACGCCTATTCCGTCGGGCTTTTCAAGTCCTACAAAGATGCTCTTTCCAACCTTAACAAGGTGAAGAAGAGAGGGTTCCGCGACGCGCAGATCGACGCGTTCCAGAATGGCCAGATCATCGGCGTGTCGAAGGCCAGGGATCTTGAGTCGAAGGTCAGGACCTTGATGATGGTCAGGATCTACCCGGAAAACGGACAGTCTCTGTCCGAGGAGGCCATCGCGGCGATCCACGAGCATTCGGACAAGGATCTCATCAAGAGCGTCGAGGCCGGAGCCGTGGTGTTCACCGCCGGCCCGTTCGAGGACAAGTCGCAGGTGGACGCCCTTGTCGCCGCCCTGAAAGCCGCCGGTGTCGAGAACATCTCCGTCACCGAGTCCGCCTCGGAATAGATTCACTGAAAGAAAAACGTGACCAAGATGAAGAAAGTCGGGAAAGTTCTTGTGGTTGATGACAATGCGGGGATCCGGTCCGCGTTGAAGATCTTGTTGCCTATGCGGTTCGAGGCGGTGGAGATCCTGCCGTCACCGGCACAGCTTATCAGCACCGTCAATGCCTTCCAGCCGGATGTGATCCTGCTGGACATGAATTTCAACACTGACATCAACACCGGAAATGAGGGACTTTTCTGGCTCAGCGAGTTACGCAACAACAACCCGAACCAGAAAGTCGTGCTGTTCACGGCCTACGCGGACATATCCCTGGCCGTGGAGGGGATGAAAAGAGGGGCGTTCGACTTCATCGTGAAGCCTTGGGAGAACGAGAAATTGCTCGCCACGCTGGAAAGGGCGGTGACGGAGAACCGGAATGACAGCCGGCAGTCTAATGAATATGCCACCGGCCCGACCGGGATGTACTGGGGCACTTCACAGGCTATGGCCGAAATCAAGAAGACAATCGAGAAGATCGGCCCTACCGATGCCACGGTACTGATCACCGGCGAGAACGGAACGGGTAAGGATCTTCTGGCCAGAGAGATACACAATCATTCCGAGCGGCGGAACGGCCCTATGGTCAGCGTGGATGCCGGAGCGATTCCGGAGACCCTTTTCGAGAGCGAGCTCTTCGGACACGTCAAGGGAGCGTTCACGGACGCCTATGCCGACAAGGCCGGAAAGGTCGAGTTGGCCGAGGGCGGAACCCTTTTCCTGGATGAGATCGGGAATATTCCTTTACACCTTCAGGCGAAGCTTCTGAGGGTTCTCCAGAACAGGACGATCACGAGGGTCGGCGACACCAAGCCACGCAATGTGAACATCCGCCTTGTCTGCGCCACGAATATGGATCTGCGCCAGAAGGTGCAGGAAGGCTCGTTCAGGGAGGATCTCTTCTACAGGATCAACACGATGAGCATCCATCTGCCGGCCCTGAGGGAGCGCCCGGAAGACATCGTTCCGCTCGCGGAGATATTCATAAAAAGGTTCGACGAGAAGTACCACCGCGAGGTAGAGGGCATCGATCCGGAGGCGAAGGCCGCTTTGAAGGACTGCCACTGGAGCGGGAATATTCGTGAGCTCCAGAACTGCATCGAGAAGGCGGTCATTCTGGCGGAAGGCAGTAATCTGACAGAGAACGAGTTGCAGCTGCCGTCAGAGGCTCTGGTCGAGGGAAGCGAGACTTCTGTGGCGACGCTGGAGGAAGTGGAGGAGAAGGCCATCCGCGCCGCGGTGGAGAAATATTCCGGGAATATGTCGCTGGTTGCCAAGGCGTTGAATGTCAGCCGCCCGACCCTCTACAGCAAACTCAAGAAATACGGGATTTAGTCGAAGTTTATGAATATGCTTCCGTGGCCTCAGATAGCGATTCCGGCCGGCGTTCTGGTGCTGGTGGCTTTGCTTGCGGTGCTTCTTACACGGCATCGCATCCTCAAGAAAGTGACCTATATGCTTGATGCCCTGGAGGATAAGGAGACCAATTTCAGGTTCGACGAGGGGGGCTTGGGCAGCCGGAAGATCAACAGGACCCTGAACCGAATCCGTACCATATTCCAGAAAGAGACGGCCGACATCCGGGAGCAGGAGGAATATTACGGACAGATGTTGGACAAGGCCAAGACCGGCATCGTCGTGCTGGAGTCCGGGACGGATTCCGTGCTTTACACCAACAAGCAGGCGTTGATTCTTCTGGGAGTGTCGTCTTTAAACACCTTACGGCAACTTGACATCGTAAGCCCTTCATTAAGAGGAGCCTTTGAGAAAGTCGAGGAGGGGCTGGACCAGAAAGCGTCCATCTATTCGGAAAGCTCGCAGACGAACATTTCCCTGTCCGCCACATCGGCGCACATCGGGCGTAAGGACGTGAAAATCATCGCGGTAAACGACATCTCTGAGGCCATCGAGGAGAACGAGTCAGTGTCCTGGACGAGGCTCATCAGGGTTCTCACACACGAGATCATGAACACCGTCACACCGATCGCCTCCCTTTCCGAGGCTCTTTCCGAATATGCCGGGACGATCACTCCGCCATCAGACGGGCCGGACCTCAAGGCAGGTCTGGAGACCATCGCCAGTTCGTCCCGTGGTCTTATAAAGTTTGTCAATTCGTACAGGGATCTGACCCACGTGGCCGTGCCGGTCAGGAAGGCGTTTTTCGCTCGCGACCTCGCGGCCAAGGTCATCGATCTGAGCCAACCGGTGTTGACCGCCGCCGGGGCTACCGCTGGATTTGTGGAAAAGACCGAGGACGTGCTTCTGTACGCTGACGAGAGCCAGATCTCACAGATTCTCATCAACCTTGTCAAGAACGCCGCTCAGGCCGGGGCGCGGCACATCGAAATCTCTGCCGAGATTGACAAGAGGGACAACGTCATCATCAATGTGAGCAATGACGGGCCGCCTATCAGCGCGGCAAGCCAGGAGGAGATATTCATTCCGTTCTTCACGACCAAGCCTGAGGGCAGCGGAATCGGACTGAGCCTTTCCCGTCAGATCATGAGGATGCACGGCGGCACCCTCCGCCTCACCCGCTCGGACTCCGAAGCGACTGTTTTCACGCTGATATTCAAGTAAAACTCATTAGCGGACCATGGGATGGAACATATTCATTATCAAGAATATAATAATTTACCTTCAGTAGTTTTCCACCAAAGGTACAACGCTTATTCACTGTCAATCAACAGGTTAATCGCCACTCATTGATTCCGAGCGAGTGGCAACTAAGTAGCTCATTATCAAACAATAAAGCAAGTACGTGGTGCCGATTTATGCACCACGTACTTGCTTATTATATTAGTTGACAGATAGTTATCTGCCACGACACTGCAATCGCATTTCGATGGTTGGTGAGCTGTCGAACCACGGGTTCAACGATGGCACGCTCAGCGACCGGGACAGCAGGACTACCCTACTCGTTCTTGAGCGACTCGACCGGGTTGGTGTGGGCGATCCTCAGGGAGCCGATCACGATGACGCTGACGATTATGGCCAGGACGATAATGTCGGCGGCGATGAAGAACAGAGGGGACAGGGGGATCTTCAGGGCGAACTGCTCCAGCCAGTAATGCGCCACAAGCCAAGCCCCGGCGTCACCGATAAGGACAGCGACAAGAGCCACTTTCAGCACATCCATCACGAGCATCGACACGATCTCCGAGGATTGCGCTCCGTTGACCTTGCGGACGGCGATCTCGGCGCTTCGGCGATAGTTCTCGTCACGGACGTAGGAGATCAGGCCGATCACCGCTATCAGCAGGGCGAACAACGCTCCAAGGGTGTAGGTTCTCTTCATCTGCCTCGTCGGATCGTATAGGCTCCTGAACGTCTCGGCGTAAGACTTCACCTCGGCGTCGCTGTCAGGAGCGACCTCCCGGATTGTCTTCTCCACCTTACGCATCGTCTCCGGAGTGACATCCGTGAGCTTCACGACAAGTGTCTGCATCAGCCTTGACCAGTCAAAGTCAGCCTTTTCCTCATCGGTGAGGAAGTCCTTGTTCCAGCAGAAACGCACGCTCGGACGGTTGTCCGGATCAGAGACGCTTCCGATGACATAGTCCTCATAGACTCCGCAGATCGTGACCTGCCCGTGCTCGGAGATGCCGACAATCTTTCCAACGGCTCCGTCAGACCAGTTGGCGAAAGCCGCCATCTTGGTCACAAAGGACTTGCTGACAGCGACATCATTCGGTCCTTTTGGAGCGGATCCCTCGACGAGCCGGAAGCCCATCATATTGAAGAAACCTTCCGTGGCGCCATATTCATCAGCGACATTGAAGAGTTCCCTGTCGTCACCAGGAAGGGTAATATTATTGCCGGAAGCTGACGCCAAAGGTGTCACGTAGGTCAGTTCAGCAGCCTCGACCTCAGGCAGCTGGCGAAGAGCACCGGCGATGGCTGTCATCTTCGTCTGGTCGTAGGACGGGAATGTCTCATAGACAAGATTGCTGTAGTTGTAGCCCGGATCGGCGTTCAGCACCTTGCGGTACTGGAAGCTGACGATCAGCACCAGCGACACCAGCACGGCGTTGATGGCGAACTGGAAGGCAAGCAGTGAGATCTTCCAGCGGCGCTTGCTCTCCTTGTAGCCTCGGAAGGCGCTGGAAATAGGGATTTTGGTGAACATCCTCGCCGGAATGACGGCGGAGACAAGGAACACCAAGATCACAATCCCGACAATGATCCAGACGGAAAGCGGAGTGACAAGATCCTTCACAGGGACTCCCAACAGGGATTCAACCGCACCCCTGAACGCAAAGATCAGCAGGGCTGCCACGGCGAGGGAGACACCCAAATTCCAGGCGGTCTCCTTGAGCAGGATCTTGTTGATGTCCCAAGGCTGGGCTCCGTAGCATTTGCGGACTCCGACCTCGCGCGCCCTGCGGATGACATCCGAGATCGCCACAAGGACGTAGTTCATAATGGACACAAGCAGCAGCAGAGCGGCGATGATGGCAAGTATGAACACAAGGTTCCTGACCTCCGGCTTCGAGCTGTGCTCGGTGGCCAAAGGCGAAAGGAAGTACCAGAGAGTGAGTCCGCTCTTCTCCATTTCCTCCAAAGGCTGGTGAGCCTTCTGCATCTCGTGGATGGCATCCTTAAGCGACGCCGGATCAACCCCTTCGGCCAATTTGACGAAAGCGACGTACCTGTCGTTGCCGACCCAGTTGGAGAGGCTCCACTTGCTCATCGCCTCGATGGAAAGGATGACATCGGCGTGGATCGATCCGTTCTTAGGGAAGTCCTCATAGACTCCGCAGACAGTCAGCTTCAGATTCGGATTGTCCTCGTTGGCGATCTGCTTGCCGACAGCCGCTCCAACTCCACCAAGTTTCTCGGCGAAAGTCTTTGAGATGGCCACATCGCCGCTCCACGACCTCAACGCCTTTTCCGGCTCACCGGCGAGGAACTGGCGATTGAATATCCTGAAAAAGCAGGAATCCGCTAAAAGGTGCTCGGCCGCCACCTTGCTTCCATCGTCATCGATGATGAAATTCTCGCTGTTGAATATGCTGGTGAACCTTGTGGCCTCCAGCACTCCCGGCACCTCGGCCTTGAATCCCGGAGCGATGGCTCCGCTGACCTGACCGAAATCCTTATCCTCACCTTGCATAACGGCGCCGGTGCGGATCTTATAGATCCTGTCAATGTCCTTATAGACATTGTCGTACGAAAGTTCAAAGCAGACCTTGGCGATCAGGATGACGGCTATCGCCATCCCGACTCCCAAGGACAAAACCTTGATGATCAAATCACTTTTTCTTCTCATACCCATTCCTCCACATGGAGGCTAATCTTTTATCGTTCAATATTTTGCTTGCATATCCTCCTCCCGATTCCAGCGGTGAGGACACATCATTATATTCCTAATCTTCAATCGTTCAGGCTCCACTGAATATTACTACTCAATCCAGAAGGTTGCCGCAGCGAACCTTGGCCACCCACGGCCATAAGCGGGAAGGGTCCAGGCGCAGCCTGGGAGGGACGGAGCGCGAAGCGCGGAGGGTTCGTCGCGACAACCATCTGGATTGGAGATATAGCACGCTATTCCTTCTTCAGCTCGATGGCCGGGTTGGTGCGGGCGGCGCGGACAGCCTGCCAAAGGACAGAGAGGACGGCGATGAGGGCTGTGAACAGACCTGCCACCGCGAAAATCCACCAATGGAGACCGATGCGGTAGGAATAGCCGTTCAACCAAGTGTGCATCAGGTACCACGCCACTGGGACAGCGATGACGAACGCCACACCGATCATCTTCATGAACTCGGCCACAAGGCTCCACAGAACAGAGTTATAGTCAGCGCCATAGACCTTCTTGAGAGACACTGTCCTGCGTTCCTGCTGCATGTAGTACGAACTCATCGCCACGAGACCCAGAGCCGAGACAAACAGTGAAAGAATTGTGAATATGACCATGATCTCCAACACCCTGTTCTCGGAAGCGAACACAGCCTTGATGTCATCCTCGACATAGCTGGCATCGAATAACTTATCCGGGTACAATTCGCTAAAGACCGCTTTGACCCTTGCGAAAGCCTCTTTGTGATCCGGCGTGGTCTTCACAAGAATCGTCCACGGCCACTTCCCGGCAGGATATTCATCATACTGGTAAATCAACGCAGGATGCTGTTCCTCCAGCAACGGCTTGATTTTGAAATCATAGTAGATGCCACCGATCTGCATCGTGCGGTTAGACTTGGTCGTGAACTCCGTGGCGGTCTCGTCTATTTCGAGGATTCCGTAGGCATATTCATTCAGCCAATAACTGTTCGGACTGTGGTTGTCCTGTTTCTTCCTGATTCCAAGGATATTGAAATAGGTGCTGTCGCCCTTGATCAACTGGAACGAAGCCTCTCTTCCGCTTTCGGTGGACATCGTCCAGTTGTTGGTCATGAACATCGGATGCCCATCTCCAAGTCCGACAGCTTCGACGCAACTCTCAGCCTTAAGCTTGTTGAGGAGTGGAGTCAAATCACCTGCAAGGCCGAACTGATTGCTGATGGTGATCTGATCCTCAGTATTGTAACCCATCGGAGCATTGATCATGGAGCGGATCTGAAGGTACATCGTGAAAGCGGTCACGAGCATCACGACCGTGATGACATTCTGAATCACAATGATGACCTTGCTGTAAAGGGTCTTTGTCTTGAGTCTGAGCGTACCGCGGACAATCTCGATCGGCTCGGCCTTCTGGATGATGAGCGCCGGCACGATGCCGGCGATGACTCCGACCAGAACCGTGAACAGGACACAGACAATCACACTCACCGGAGAGACAGCCTCGAAAATCGAGATGTCATAGTTCAACACCTTCGAAGCCGCCGGGGAAATGGCCTCGCCAAGCAGGACGGCTACGACCATGGCGGCAGCGCAGATGATGGTGCTCTCGACAATCATCTTCATGAATATCCCGCCTTTCGTCGCCCCGATGAGCCTTCTGGTGGCCATCTCCTTGGCACGGAAGCCGGAGAGAGCCGTGGTCATATTCACATAGTTCAGGATGGCGAACAGAAGCAGCAGGAAGCACATTCCGGCAAGCAGCATCACTGTCGTCTTGTTGCCAAGACGCAGACTGTCATTATAGTCCTCATTGCCGTCCGACAGGAAATAGACATCACGTAAATGAATGATTCTCACGTCATTATCACCTCCACCGTAGTCTGACATATATCTCCAGAAATTCTCCCGGCACCATTTAAGAATATCATCGTGTCTGGCCGGAAGATCGGCGTTCGGATAAGCCATCACAAAGCAAGTGGATGATCCGGCGTTGGACATCCGCTCATCGTTCGCCTGGTTGGTGATCGTCATGATCTCTCCGCGAAGGAATATGTCGCACGGCCTGATGATGGAGTTCTCGATGTCCTTGAACACACCTGAGACTGTCAGGTTGCTTACCGTTGAGTCAGCGCCGTCGAAACGGATCTCACGTCCAACCGGATCCCTGTCCCCGAACTGAGCCTTGGCGAAAGACTCACTGATCAGGACTCCGCTTATCGAGGCCTTCCACTCACTGAAGTCGCCCTCCACGAGAGGGAAACTGAACATATCGAAAAACGACGAGTCAGCGTAAGAAGTCCTGGCGTTCACGGTGTTGCCGTCGATCTTGTACTCCTGCATTCCGTTGCTGGAATATGAAGCTGACCTCTCAATCTCCGGAAAGTTAGCCTTCATGTGGCGGGACAGCCAGTAAGCGGACGAAAGGGTCTCTTTCTGGGCGATGACATAGATCCTGTCGGCGTTCTTTTGGAACGAGTCAGTACTCAGCTGACTGGTGACGTACACGGCCAGAAGCAGGACAAACGCCATCGAGAGGCTGAGTCCCAGAAGGTTGACCGCGCTGTAAAGTTTGTTGCGCTTCAAGAAATTAATGAAACTGCTCATAAATCTATTCACGGCCTCGCGGAGGCCAACTTTTTGTTTTTCATTCTTTTGCTTCCCTATCCTCATTCCCGCTTCATGCAAGAGGACATCCAAGCATATTCCTAATGGTCAATCACTTATCCTCCACGGATTTTTACCCGTTTGGAAATCCCATCCAGAAGGTTGCCACGACAAACCCTCCGCGCTTCGCGCTCCGTCCCTCCCAGCCTGACGGCTGGGCCCCTCCCGCTTATGGCCACGGGTGGCCAAGGTTTGCTGTGGCAACCTTCTGGATGAACCGAGACAAAGTATTAAGTAACATGAAAAAAATAAGTTGCTTCAGATTAAGAGAAGATTTTC
>ULSR01025830.1_pt1 | contig 14824 bp, 8 predicted proteins | sample 1956861 | NCBI WGS metagenome assembly ULSR01 (sample SAMEA4835713, study PRJEB28245) | human gut metagenome | biome: gut microbiome; material: fecal sample | place: Denmark | collected 2008 | reverse complement strand
CACTGCTTACTTCGCGAGAGAAAGCATCGGCATACTTCATGTTATAGTCATATTTGAATTTTACTCTATATTCTACAGAGCAATCTACATCATCTTCATCGAGTATGCTGTCGCACGACACAACGGCACTTCCCAATGTCATGGCCATCATCAAGCCAAAAGAGAATTGTCGGGCGAATGTTTTTACTGTTTTCATGCTTTTATTGTTTTAATGGAATGTTAGAATAGTAATTTCTGAAAAAGGAGTGGAGGAGGATTACCTCCTCCACTTTATTTAGAGAGTTTTTGTGTTCGGATTAGAATTCAATGTTGTTGAAACGTACCTGCCAAGGAAGAATCTTAGCTGACAAAGTCAAATATACGTTTTCATCCGCTTCAGGAGTACTTGGAGTCAATTCTACTTTTGCAGAACCAATTTTACCGGAGAAACTTGTAACACCCAAAGAATAGATATTGTTACGCATAATGGCACTCTCCATAGTATTACTACCTTCATAATGTTTAATACCTGAAGTATAATAGTAGCACTTACCACCTTTATACACTGTTACACCCTTAGCTTCAAACTCAGCATCGCTTGAATGAATTGTCAAACCAGCAGCAGCAAGTTCTCCATTGTCATCAAGCAAAGCATCTTTAGTATCATAATAGTTCTTATTATATCCATACATTACAGAAACTGGTGTAGTAGCTTTTGCATCTGAATACATCTGAGCAAGGAAGATGACACCGGTTACTAATCCCGCTTTATCTTGTTGACCTTTTAAAACAGAGTTTTCGAAGCAATAAGACAGATAAGCACCAACTCCTAAATCACCATGTGCCGAATTTGTAGTTTGTCCACCATCTTTATCAGTTAGTACTTTAGGAAGATCGTTAAAGTAAGTAAATGAAGTAGTAGATGAAGTTGCATTATTAGCTTCTTCTTTCACAGCATCCAATGTATTATAAAACCAATCAGCAGGATTAACACCTTGAGCCCATCCACCGTCAGTAAAGATTGAAGATGAATTTTTATCAGATGATGCCGGTTCCAACAAATAAGGGAATGAAGAAGATATTTCACCTAAAGCCTGAGTCTTCGAAAAATCAGAACTTGCAATATGTCTAACTCCATACTGGTCCTTAGATAAATTCACCAATGCATATTTCTGCAACTGAATATAATAAGTATACTCTTGAGTTGTTGTTTTATCCTCATCTCTATCATATATTAATTTGATGTTTTGATCGCTAGCTAAAGTATATTCTGCCTCTGGGGTAACACTACCATTATGGTTTCCTTCTCCACTATGCACATATATACCGGTATCGATGCCTGTTAGATCTTCCAAATAAAAATATTGTCCATCATTTGCTTGATTAAATGTACCCAAACACCACTTACCATTTTTGCTTAGATACCATCCTGGAACAGTAATTGCCTGATATGTTACATTCTCACCTTTAATTTCGTAAGTATTGGCAGCCATATCAGCTGTAGCCACTGATGGACGGAAAGTTATTTTAGAAACGGCACGTTCTACCTCAATAGCACCATTAGGCCGTGCAGCATTCTCCCAACTGTTATTTGCAGGCGTTACCTTAATAGTAATTTCTTTTTTATTGGCCATCATAAAGCTCTTAGAATCTGCTCCAATAAACTTTGCAACAGCAGCATCATTATCAGCTAGCGTAGCTTTATCATCAGACAACTTATAATTTAAAGCAGCCTCATACTTTTCGATAGCTGTCGATGCATTCGCTACAGCTGATTTAATTCCATCATTAGGATTAACAATTACCAATGCTTTATAATCACCAGTATGTTTTAAAGCTATTGTATTCTCTTCTTTTAAATTATAAACGCCATCCACCAGTTCAAAATCGTTCAGTTCAAAGTCATAGCTACCGCCGTCAGCACTTTCACCTGTACCATTCTGTAATATAACCATGAATCCGTTGACATTACTTTCATTTGTTGTTCCAGTATTTTCATGTCCACTATTCTCCTCATTACCATCTTTATCACCGGCATTAGCACGAGAAGAATTAGAGCTGGCAGCTAAAGACAGAGTTACATAAGTATCAATCTTTTCGCCTTTTGCAATTTCATTACCATTGTTATCCACAATGTCTTCGTTTGTACATGCAGCTAATGCAGCGCATGCAAACAGTCCGAATAATAAACCCTTAATCTTCATAATTTTAATTTTTAAGTTTGCAATTATTATGTTTTGTAAATTTCATTCTCGCATTCGTTCTTGTCTTTCGACATTGCAAAGATAAGGGCGTTTTAGGATTGGTCTTAATCGGTGTTTTCGGCAAAATAGATTGGCAAATTCGGAAAAGTGCATTTCATGGGTAATTTCAAGGGCATTTAATTCAATTTTGAATGATACACACATTGCGATGCACAAAATACCCACTATCTTTTTTCCAATTATTTTTTGCGGGAAGAAGCTTTTTCAAGTCTCCTTTTTTCAATTGTTAAATTATTCAATGAATTGCCCACCACGAGGTAAAACGTTCAGTGTCTAAAGGTGGATTTGCCGACGCTTTCCTGCTGCTTATCGCATACAAAGGGAAGGGTAAGGTGTTTCATGCCGTCAGCTAAGGTCTTTTGAGCGGAAGATTACTATAGTCTGCGGCAATGGACTGTATAGTCCATTACTGCAGACTGTACAGTCCATTGCAGCAGACCGTACAGTCCACTGCCGGAGACTGTAATAGTTCGACTTATAAAAGGGGATAATCTAAAGGAGGGAAATGCTTAGCCGGACTGATATAATCAGTTAGCTATCGGCAAGAACGAATGATACTCTTTTTACGGAAGACCGGAAATAAAAAAAGGTGAGACATTACGCTCACCTTTACTGAAAATATATTCTTTCTTATCAAAGGGAATCAATTCAAAGGGAATCAATTTCGGCAAGGGAAAGATGGGTGATGTTCATAATCTGCTCCGGTGTCATTCCCATGGATTTCAGATTGCGGGCAATTTCAAGAGCTTTTTTTTGTTCCCCTTTCTGCAAGCCTTTCTCGATACCTTCTTCAAAACCTTCCTCGATACCCTTCTTGGCAGCATAGTCAATAGTAGCCAAATAGTCACGGTAGGCATTGACACTATTTTCATAGCGCACAGGGTCTTGTTCGAATGCTTCCTGAGTGAATATCTTATCGAAGTCATAATCATCAATGAACGGATAAATTCTGTTATTCATTTTATTGCTTTTTTCGTTCGTAGTGTATTAACCGCAAATATACTGTTTTGTTTCAATTTCGGGATAAGCAGGAGTGCTTTTGTTGCTAATAGTAATTCAAAATCCGGGTACAGCCTCTGCTGTCCCGGATTTTACCTTGCGCTTTTCACAAAGAGCAAGTTTCTTCTAACATCTTTTATTGTACTGTTTATTTCTTATTTCCAAATATAGCATTGTCTTTTCTTTTTTTAGCGACTTCTTCCAAGTTGGCACCGGCTTCGGAAGAACCTAGGCTCTGTGCCTTCTTGAAATTAGTCTCTGCTTGGTCGAGGTCTCCCTGCAACAGATTCAGCACGCCTCTGTTGTTCAGCGTTGCACTCGCTTGTGCATCAGCCTTGTCCAGATAACGGGCTGCCTGTTGCAAGTCACCTCGTTGGAGTTCGATAGCGGCAGCGTTTATATTCGCTGTTGGGTCATCAGGGAACATGCGCACTGCCACATCGAACACTTCGTTGAATTCCTTACTGCCCTTTGCATAGGTCTGAGCCACCAGGTACATTTCCTGCAAGCTCAACTGCTGGGGACGTGTCTTTATGATTTGTTTCGCTTCTTCTACATTAAATCCGCGCACCACATAGCGCACTGTGTAGTCTGAATGACGCAAGCCCGGATAGCAGTCCTGCAACAGTGAAGCGTATATCTTGCCACCATCCAGAGCTTTGATGCGTCCTTCTTTGAAATCAAAATCATTTTCATCCTTATCTATTATGAACAGTATTTCGTCTTTGCGCGGCAAATTGCTCTTTGCCACATAGTCACGCAGGCCGGCCCAGTCTTCGGCTACCGAATTCACCCGGAACAGGTCTGACTTGAAACCGTAGGAGTCCATCACATACTTCTTCAGCGCCTCGGCACGGCCTTGAGCCAGACGAGCATTGGATGCATAACGGCCTTCGGGAGATGCATAGCCGGTGATGTCTATCTCGGTAATCTGTGTATTGGCATCGTTCTTCACCACATCTACCGTTGCCTTAATCTTTTCGAGTTCGGAAGGATTGCGGCGGTAGTCGGGATAAATCTTTGTCTGGTTCACCGGAAAGTCGAGATAAGCCTGACCTTCTTCAGCACGGTTTTTGATGGCTTCGACAGCCGGAGATACAAAAGCTACCATCGGCTGCACGGTGTAACGTTCCAAATTGGCACGAGCGATGAGGGCATTGCTCTCTTCCTTCTGGCAGTTGGCACAACCACGTACATCGGCCAACAGCTCGAGCTCTGCACCGTTCATCCACTTTTCGTAAGGGATGCGTGCCGAGTAATTCACCGTTTGTGATGTTCCGTTCTTGCGGCGCAACACCGAGAAGGCATCCGCAGGAATTTCATGATTGCGCTGCTGCACGATATTGCGTGTGCGGCCATACACCCAAATGGCAGGCAACACCTTATTATAACTGTTATCTTGAGTCTTCAGCACCGGAGTGAGTGTAGCCACACGGTTGGAAGATAGCTGCATATCGGCCGGAAGGGTAACATCCATTCCTATCATCACCTGGCCGTTGTCACCTATCAGGATAGAAGGGTTAGCAACCTGAACCCGGCTGCCGCACAGATTCTGTGCACCTGCCGGAAGCACCGGCAGCAACAATGTTAAAAGGATATAGCGTATCAGTTTCATAATTCATCTGTTTTTAGAATATATAAATAAGGTTGAGGGCAGCCTTGGTAGGACCGAAATAGTTCTTATGAGATTTCTCTACCATGTCTCCACATTCTTCACACTCATATTTCTTATAGCTCACGTATGCATAGCCGATACCTATGGTTGCGCCCAGGTTCCAATGACGCCCCAATACAAACTGGTAACCGTAACTGATGCCACCGCCATAGAACCGACCTTTATAACGATAGTCTTTCAAATCATCAAAAGGCGAGAAAGGTAAATCGATGCCGGTAGTGTGATAAGCGCCTCCCATCAGATGGGCACCAAAGAAGTGGCCGTTGAATTTATCACAAAGCCAATAGCGGAGTTCGGGTTGAACCATTGCCAGCTTCAGCATTTTATTGTCGCTGTACTTCCATGGATTGTAATACACCGGTATATCCAAGGTCAGTTTCTTGCTCAAACCCACTTCTACTCCCAAATTCGGTATGGCAACTGCATCCATCGCCACATTGGTCTTAACAGCTACCTGTCCATACATATATAAGGAAGAAGCCAGCAGACACATCAATACAAATAAAGTTCTTCTTATTACCATATTCATTTCACCTAAAGTTGTTTTCTACTGCTGCAAAGATAGGCTCTATTTTTTTAACAGGAAGTTGGCGAATTAGTCTTTGTTAAGAGGTAGTTTCGGCAAAATGCAAAGTAGCCCCGAAATTAATTCACCCCTCATCGGGATAAAGTGTCGGGAAATTATTCACGGAGAATTATTCATTGGGATGAAAGAAACACCGATGGCGTTTCTTTCATTCGGCACCTGTATTTCATTCATAGTGAATAATACGCCGCCTTATGCCTAAAACACCCCTGTTTTGTTCAACAAGGGGCGTTTAATTCATAAAAAGAGGGTGTTTTCTTCAAAAAATCTCTGAAATAATTTGTTTATTTGAAAATAATACCTACTTTTGAAGCGAATGATAATGGGTCAATCATTCAAACGTATAAGAAATAATAAAAAAATAGTTCTATGAAGGCAATTTATTTATTAATTGTCACACTCATCATGATGAGTTTGGCATCCTGCACTGCAGAAAGTAGTGACCCCGTTGACAACTCAAGTTCAACGTATTTTTTGGAAAAAACGTATGGCGCCAGAAGCGTTACATACGAGGAAAACAATTCTGACAATTTGAATCTAAACGATTTACCTGCTATCAGTTTAAAGGAAGCAGATGAAATCTTATCGAATCTTCGCAAACATACCAATGCGAAAGAAGAACATAATGTATTGGCTGCCGATAAGGGCAATCAAACTTTGCTGAAAGTGATTACCAGCCAGACAATCAATGGCAAGTACACCTTCACAATTCAGCTTAACCTTACCAGCTATGCCGACGGTGACTTATATTACAACGGATATAATGCCGAATGTAGCTCCTCACTCATGAAATGGTATGTGAAAGGATTCAGCTTGGCCAGCGACAACAGTGAAGGCAATTTTATTTTCCAATCAGAAAGCTATATTTATATGAAGGTGGCAGACAACGGAATCAAATATATGCAGATTCCGGTTAGCATCCGGGGTACTTATAACCCGAAGAACCATGACGCTTCATTCACTTATAAACTATAGGTATCAGATTCTATAAATCAGTTAGGGCTGAAAAGATTGTGGGGTGATATTAAGCTCTATGAAGGGAAGGAAGAATCTGTATGCGTGATAGGTGCACATGGGTTCTTCACTTCCTTTCTTTTGAATTATTATTTAACGTATGACACTTCAATGGTATATCATTCAATCATAACACACTGATTTACAATACAGAAAAGAAAACTATGATTGATATACCACTCATCATGGCAGCAGCATGCGGCCTGACTTATCCGACTTTTTAAAAAGTTTCTAAGCTAAAATATTGATTATAACATATTAAAAGTCTATTTTTGCAGATATCCTTAAAATAGTCTAAGAAAGATATATGACATAAGCATATAGAACCGTAAGTGTACTATAGATTAAAATGAAATGAAGGGAATATGAAAAGAAGCGGAACATTAACGACACCGATTACAGGACTACTTGTAGCTGTCCTGTTAGTAGGTATGGGAGTAACCAAAGCTAAAGCACAAAGTTTTTTCCGACAGACGGGAATCCAGTTACTTACCAAACAAGAGGGATTAAGCAACAATACACTAACCGAAATCTATCAGGATAAAGATGGATTTCTATGGTTGGGCACGGATGTCGGTCTAAGCCGCTACGATGGAATACACTTTCACAACTATAATTCGGCAAGCAAAGAGCCTCATTCCATTACCGGTATTTACGAGACTTCCGACAAGATGATTTGGTCACGAATAACCAATCTGAACACATTGTCGTGTTTCGACAAAATGAGGGGATGTTATATGCCTCTCACCTCGTCTACCCCGGAGGTGCTGGAAGATATTCATGACTTATGTGTAGTAAAAGACAGGATATATGCCATCACCTCACAAGGAGCGGTAGAGCTGAAAGCCGAATATGAAATTGACAAGATGAACATTACACCCGCTCCCCTGCCAAATATAAAAGGTACACCCTCCAAATTTTACGGCTACAATAACAGCCTCTATATACTTACCCGCGAAAACAAACTCATATTCTATAACCTGACAGAAAAGAAAGGCGAATCACTGGACTGCACCGAACTGGGAATAACCAATGCAGAGGATATTGACAATATACATATATATAATGAGTACTTGTGGATTTGCAGCCACAACAATGGAGTGCTCTGCTATGACACAATAACAAAGGCGGCACGTAAACTGGACAAAGGAGACCATACGCACAGTGTGCAAGACGCATGCGTCCGTGATATCATACAAGCAGACGACACTACTTTCGTCATGGCATCGGGCACTTCATTGGCGTTAGTCAAATTTGAGAATAAAGAGTATCTGAAAGCTCCCATTAAAATAATCAACTTGATTGAAAATGATATTTATTACGAACCTATCATCAAAAACAGAATCACGCGCATTTATCTCGACAAGCAGAGCCAGGTGTTATGGGTTGGCACTTTCGGAAGAGGGTTGCTGAAATTAAATTTGTTGGGAGATAATGTAAACCGCATCCAACTGGACAATGAAATAAGGTCACTTAATGGAATAGCAGAAGACAGCAACGGATGTATATGGCTGGCTACCGACAACAAGGGTATATATAAAAGCCAAACAAAGAGTCTCTCGCCGAATATACAGTTCCTGCCATGGGAGAAAGCCGACAAAAACGGAGATTACTGTTTGTTTAAAGACAAAAACGGACACTTGTGGTTCGGAGACGAGAAAGGAGATATTCTCTTGATGAAACCTACCACCAACGAAATTGTTTCTTTTCACCCCCAGCCGGAAGAAACGGATAATCAGGTCTCTGCTATCAAAATACTTTTCCTCAACTCGCGCAACGATTTATGGATTGCAACAGAAAATGCCTTGATGGTATACGACCACCAAGGTAAAAACTGTCTGGCATATATGCCTTATACGAAAGAAATAGAAAAAATAACCGCCATCTGCGAGGATGGTGACGGCACCATGTGGCTGGGAACAGCAAAAGGATTGTTCCAGGCTGTGCGCGAAGGTAAGAAAGTAACACTGAGTGGAGGATACGAACAGAAAAACAATCTGGTTCCGGGAAAGGTTATGGCTATCTATATGAATAACTATAATCAATTATTCGTATCATACGCTAACAAGATTATCCAAATCGACGGAAAAGAAAAGAATGTGGTGTCGACCATGCTTCTTGACAGAGATTTACCCAACGGACACATCGACTGCATGGTAGACGACCGAAACGGAAATACCTGGCTGGGCACCAATTCGGGCATTATAACCGTCAACAATAAGAACAATTCTTTCTATCTGTATGCCTTCCCCGAGAACTATTATCAGGTTTGCCGGCTGAACAACGGAAAATTACTGTGGGTAAACTCTACGGGCTTACTTTACTTTGACCCCCGACAGCTGAAAGAAACTTCCAGCAACCGAAAATATTATATCGCCGACATTGATGTGAATTATAACAAAGTGGAAATAGGCGAAAAAGTAAACGGACAAGTCATTTTGGATAAACCGGCGCATTTAATAGACCGGCTTACCCTGAACTACAACAATAACAATCTCGTGCTTTACCTGAGTGACTTGCGTTACGGCACTTCTCCCAATAAGGTGGAATACCGCCTGCTGCCCAATGACAAAGAATGGCGTTTTGGTGATTATGACCAGGTAAGGCTAAGTAACATCAAACCGGGAGACTATATACTCGAAATAAAGCCCTCCTATCCGATAGAAGGAAATGAACAAATCACCCGCATCGCTATCACTGTCGGCAAGTATTGGGCTACTACCGGATGGGCGGTTGCAGGCTACATACTTATCATCATAATATCCATATTCCTGACTTGGCTCTACCTCAATAGGAAAGCACTGAAGCGGCAACTGTATAAAGAAAAGGAAGTGCAAATGAAAGAGCGTCTGGAAGAGGCTACGGAGATAAGAGCGGAAGAAAAGAAGAATCAGCAAATGCGTGACCAAATCAGGTATATGCTGGCACGTGAACTGAGAACGCCCCTGTCACTGGTCACCGCACCTCTGAAAGAAATGATAGACAACTCGGCATTGCCGGAGTCGTTCCTGCAAAAAGTAAAAGTGGCCTATCGAAACTCAATCTGCATGCAGGACATTTGTAACCAATTGCTTAATATTCATCAGGAAGAAAACTATGGCCCTACGCTGAATGTAGCTCCATACGCGGCAAGCCGTATAGCCGACGAAGTGGTACGCTCTTCGTATGAGCTGCTGAATGTCAGCCCCATCAACTTGTATTACGACAAGGACAACAAGATAAACGCGGAAATATGGATTGACCGGCAAAAAATCATGTTTGTCCTCAAAAATATAATGTCGAACGCATACCGGCATATCTCTTATGCCGGTGCTGTCCGCTTTATTGTCAGCACCACAAACTTGAAAGGAAAAGAATACTGCCTTTTCACTATCGAAGATGATGGAAAAGAAGTGATTGAGGAATCATCTGTCACCTATCTGGGAGAAGATACTTATATCTCGCCGAGCAATTATCTGCATCCTGAACTGGGTATCGAGATTATGAGAAGAACGGCACTCGACCATCACGGAGATATTCAAATCAAGCAAGACAAAGAAACTGGTACTTCCGTCACCTTGTATATTCCGCTGGGCAAAGAGCATTTTGAAGGAGAAGAATATGTGGTATTCGTCAAACCGGGACACATGCAGGTAGACGACAGCCAGGCAAAGATTATCACTGTGGAGGACAAGAAGAAACAGGAACTGCAGGACAGCATCATCCCCCGACCGATTGAAAGTCCTGAAACGAAATATAAAATACTCGTTATCGAAGACCATGCGGATATCCGGCTTTATCTGAAAGTGTTATTCGGCGGAACCTATAATATCATTATGGCAGAAAACGGTGAAGAAGGAGTGAAAATAGCACGTAAAGAGATACCCGACCTGATTATTACCGATGTAATGATGCCTGTGATGGACGGATTCGAATGTTGCCGCATACTGAAAGAGGATTTAAAGACTTGCCATATTCCTATCATCCTGCTGACAGCATTAGTAGGCGATGAGGATGTGGTGAAAGGTATCGAACTGGGTGCCGACGATTATATCCTGAAACCGTTCAACCCGGAAATTCTGCGCACAAAAGTAAAACGACTCATCAAGAGCAGAGTGGAATTGAAACAAATCTATACCAAACTGCTGATGCCGTCTATCAGCACTATCGGAGATACGCAAGAAGAAAACGAAATTGCCATAGAAATTGAAGATCCGTTTGTCACACAAATCCTGAAAATTGTAAATGACAATCTGCAAAATCAGGACTTCAATGTGAAGAAACTTGCCGAAATGCTGAACATGAGCCAGCCCACCCTCTACCGAAGAGTGAAGCAACTCACCAACTTTACTATTATAGAGTTGGTAAGAGGCGTGCGCCTGAAACGCTCGGCAGAGCTGTTGCGGACTAAAAAATATAGCGTGCAGGAGGTAGCCGAAATGGTGGGCTATAACGACATTCCAACCTTCAGAAAGCACTTTGTCGATTTCTACGGAACAACTCCGTCTACATTTAACAGCAAAGAAGAGACCGAAGATAAAAAATAAACGTTAACAGCCAAATATTTTTTCAACTAAAAATCGTACCTTTGCAGCCAAATATTAGGTATAGTATGCAAGACATTAGAAACATTGCCATCATCGCCCACGTAGACCACGGAAAAACAACGCTCGTGGACAAGATGATGTTGGCGGGACATTTGTTCCGCAACGACCAGACCAATGGAGAACTGGTATTGGATAACAATGACTTGGAACGTGAGAGAGGTATAACAATCCTTTCGAAGAACGTTTCAATTAACTACAATGGAACAAAAATCAATATTATTGATACTCCGGGACACGCCGACTTCGGTGGTGAAGTGGAACGTGTGCTCAATATGGCCGATGGATGTATCCTGCTGGTAGATGCGTTTGAAGGCCCGATGCCTCAAACTCGGTTTGTACTCCAAAAGGCATTACAACTCGGTTTGAAGCCGCTAGTGGTAGTCAATAAGGTGGATAAACCCAACTGCCGCCCGGAAGAAGTATACGAAATGGTGTTCGACTTGATGTTCAGCCTCAACGCCACAGAAGATCAGTTGGACTTCCCGGTTATCTATGGTTCCGCCAAAAATAACTGGATGGGCACTGACTGGAAAACTCCGACCGACAACCTGACAGCACTGCTGGATGCTATCATCGAACATATTCCCGCTCCAAAACAACTGGAAGGTACTCCACAAATGTTGATTACCTCTTTGGACTATTCATCATATACCGGACGTATCGCTGTGGGCCGCGTTCATCGCGGAACATTGAAAGAAGGCATGAACATTACTCTGGCAAAGCGTGACGGCTCGATGGTGAAGTCTAAAATCAAAGAAGTACATACATTCGAAGGTTTGGGACGCAAAAAAACCGATGCGGTATCATCGGGTGATATCTGTGCCATTATCGGTGTAGACGGCTTTGAAATCGGAGATACAATCTGCGATTACGAAAATCCGGAACCATTGCCACCTATCGCCATCGACGAACCTACCATGAGTATGTTGTTCACTATCAACGACTCTCCTTTCTTCGGTAAAGAAGGTAAGTTTGTGACGTCACGCCACATTCACGACCGTCTGATGAAGGAATTGGATAAGAACTTGGCGTTGCGCGTTCGCAAAAGTGAATTGGAAGACGGCAAATGGGTAGTGTCCGGACGTGGTGTATTGCACCTCTCTGTCTTGATTGAAACAATGCGCCGTGAAGGTTACGAACTTCAGGTGGGACAGCCGCAAGTTATTTTCAAAGAAATAGACGGAGTGAAATGTGAGCCGGTAGAAGAACTCACAATCAGTGTTCCCGAAGAATTTGCCAGCAAGATGATTGACATGGTAACTCGCCGTAAAGGTGAAATGACCTCTATGGAGTCTCAAGGAGACCGTGTCAATATTGAATTTGATATGCCTTCACGCGGCATCATCGGCTTGCGTACCAATGTATTGACTGCTTCTCAGGGAGAAGCTATCATGGCACACCGCTTTAAGGAATATCAACCCTACAAGGGCGATATCGAACGCCGCAGCAACGGTTCTATGATTGCAATGGAAAGTGGTACGGCTTTTGCTTACGCGATTGACAAATTGCAAGACCGCGGTAAGTTCTTTATCTATCCGCAAGATGAAGTATATGCAGGCCAGGTAGTGGGCGAACATGTTCACGATAATGACTTGGTTATCAATGTAACTAAATCAAAGAAACTGACCAATATGCGTGCGTCGGGCTCGGACGATAAGGCGCGTATCATTCCGCCGGTAATCTTCTCATTGGAAGAAGCATTGGAATATATCAAGGAAGACGAGTATGTGGAAGTTACTCCAAAGAGTATGCGTATGCGTAAAGTAATTTTGGATGAACTGGAACGTAAAAGAGCGAACAGAGGATAAGAGAAAACTGCTATATATCAAAGAGAGACGGCTCACTGTTGAACCGTCTCTCTTTTTTTATTATTCCATCTTAATGGTTTTATTACGTACTCTGCGAAGTATATTCTGCATATCATATACCACCTCAGGGTGCTGTAATGCCAGATTAGCACGTTCATTAATGTCTTTCCTCATATCATAAAGCTGAGGGGTACTTGAGTTACCGGTTTCAATTTTAGGCCCCCACTGTATCATTGCAGGACCATCATTCGGCTCAATGTATTTCCAGTCTTTGGTACGCACGGACAAAACATGATTAGCTGCCTGTTCAATTACCCAAGGACGGTCGGCATTGTCTGTTCCCAGCAAATTGCCGATGCGGTTATGGCTGTCCGAGGCACTGCCTTTGGGGAACTTGGCATTTACCAACGAGCCCAAAGAAGCCATCCAGTCAATCTGCGACATCAAAACATCCGACTCACGGCTTTCCTTAATCTTCTTAGGCCAACGCACGATGGCAGGAACGGCTGTACCTCCTTCGAATGCACTGTATTTATTTCCTCTCCACGGACCGGCAGGACTATGTCCGTTCAACAATTCTTCTGCTTTATCGTCATAACCGTCATCCACCACAGGACCATTATCGCTGGACAGGATAATCAGTGTATTTTCCGCCAAGCCCAGTTTGTCGAGTGTCTCCATAATCTGACCTACCGACCAGTCAAACTGCACAATAGCATCTCCGCGTACGCCCATCGGGTTCTTTCCACGGAAACGGTCGTGCGGGAAACGGGGAACATGAACGTCATTGGTTGCAAAATACATAAAGAAAGGTTCATCTTTATGCTGTTTGATGAAATCAATGGCATGAGTGGTAATGGAGTCTGCAATATTCTCATCTTTCCAAAGAGCTTTACCACCGCCTTTCATGAAACCGATGCGGCCAATGCCGTTTACAATAGCCATATCATGTCCGTGACTGGACTTCTGGTTATAAAGCAACTCAGGATTGTCTTTTCCGGTAGGTTCACCGGGGAAATTACCTTTATAACTCACCTCAATAGGTGCGGAAGGATCATAATTGGCCACCTTTCCATTCTCTATAAACACACAGGGAACACGATCGGCCGTAGCTGCCATAATGTAATGATAGTCAAAGCCCAAATCACCTAATGATGAAGGAAGAGGAGCATTCCAATCCTGCTCTGCAGTCTTGTCTCCCAACCCTAAATGCCATTTTCCGATGGCACAAGTGGCATATCCGGCGTTCTTAAACATATCTGCCATAGTATACTGCCCCGGTCGGATAATCATTCCCGCATTTCCGGCCGCAATATCTGTGTCGGGACGCCGCCACGCATATTCACCAGTCAGCAACGAGTAGCGGGAAGGGGTACTGGTAGCAGCTATAGTATGGGTATTGGTAAAACGAATACCTTCACTCGCCAAACGGTTGACGTTGGGAGTCTGTACATTCTTTGCACCGTAACATTCCAAATCGCCATAGCCCAAATCATCCGCAAAGATAATAATCACATTAGGTTGTTCACGATTGGTCACCTTATTGTCTTTAGGAGTCTTGGCCTCCGCTGTCAGAGCAGAGCACAACACCGGTGTCAAAAGAGATAAAGCCAAATACTGTTTTTTCATAATACTTTAATATTTTAATCAGAGACTAACCGCTTTACCAAAAGCAGTTAGCCTCATATTGTTAGAATTACTCACGCAAGTTAGGATTAATATTTTGTTCTGACAAAGGAATCGGCCATTTATAATCCTGAGGATTACGGAAATCTCTTCTTCCCACATACCAACGGCAATGTCCTGTCGGGTCTACAAACTTGGTAGAACCTGCATATTTTTCAGATTTGGGATAGGGAGCACCCCATACCTCACCGACAAGCACTGTTTCGGCAAGTTTCCAGCGCAACAAG
>ULSR01028113.1_pt1 | contig 15142 bp, 10 predicted proteins | sample 1956861 | NCBI WGS metagenome assembly ULSR01 (sample SAMEA4835713, study PRJEB28245) | human gut metagenome | biome: gut microbiome; material: fecal sample | place: Denmark | collected 2008 | reverse complement strand
CCGTGAAGAATGTCTCCGGACCGTACAAAAGCCGGTAGTTATGGTAAATCTTGCAAAGATTTAACCGGAGCCGAGCTCGGTCTCCGTCGATAGACGACTTCAGGGAATCGGGAGGCTGACCCGAGAGGGTTGGTCTCTTGTTTTATATCAGAATTTGTCTTAACTTACACGCCATTTCGCGAACTTGAGCAGTCCGGAAATCCCATAGTGTGAAATGATAAGTGTAGATCAGAAGTTAATTGACGGTGTCAATAAAGGTGACGAGCAGGCATTCAGAAGCTTGTTCGACTCATATTGGTCCTATCTCTGCTCTGTGGCTGCCATGTATGTACCGGATTCCTGTGCTGTAGAGGAAATTGTAGGTGATGTCTTTATGAGTATTTGGAATCATCGTGGGCAGTATCGTGCTCCGATTCGTGGCTATCTTGTCGGCAGCGTCCGCAATGCCTGTGTTAGCCATCTTCGTTCCAAAATGCTGAAGGCGCGTCTGAGAGAGAGCTATGAAAAAGAACTTCTTCTTTTCGCACAGCAGCGTTGCCTCGGTGATGAGCATCCGCTCGAGGTTCTTTCAGCGAAAGAAACGGAAGAGAGAATCCGAAAGATTGCAGACAGTCTTCCGGAACGCTGCCGTCAGGTGTTTGAACGATATTTCTACTACGGCGAGTCCACCGAGGCAATCTCTGAAAGGATGCATATCAGCCAGTCAACTGTAAGGGTGCAACTCAAGACGGCTCTTGACAGGCTCAGGGCCGAACTCGGAATAGCTGTCCTCTTTGCCTATATCTTTGGAGGCATTGTCAATTAGACAATATTTTTTTTCAAATAATTGCGCTCCGACTAAACACAGCCGGAGCTTTTTGCGTATTAGTGTATGTCAATCAAAAATAATGAAGATAAAATGTGTGGGAACAACATGGATTTTGATGACCTTGTCATTGACTATCTCTCCGGGAATCTACGTGGCGTGAGGGTGAGGACTTTCCTTGATATGATTGATGCCGATGAAAGGTATGCGAGGCGTTTCGATGAACTGAATCGTCTATATGCTTGTTCGCTTATGCCACATTTTGAGGCGGCACGCGGGAGGAATTGGAATCTGCTGCATCGTCGTATGAAAAGGGCTTCTGTCAAGAAGTTTCCTGTTCTACGGTGGTTATATGTGGCGGCAGCTCTTTTGATAGGGGTTGTGTCTGGAATCGGATTTTCCATTTGGAGCAATGGGGACGCGCAGGACCAGATGCTCTGCGAAGTCGTTGTTCCCGAGGGGTCGCGTACTTTTTTGACTCTTCCCGATAGTTCGACAGTTTGGCTCAATTCGGGTTCTAGGCTTTCATATACAAAGGACTTTGGAAGAAAAAACAGGAACATCAGCTTGTGCGGAGAGGGTTTTTTTGATGTCCGGCGTGATGAAAGTCATCCGTTCGTTGTCAGCATGGATGCCTTGAAGGTCAAGGTTCTCGGCACTGTGTTTAATGTATGCGCTGAAAAGAATAGAGATGTCGTTTTTGTGGATCTTGTCAAAGGTAAAGTCGAAGTGATGTCGGAAAACGGGGAATCCCTTGTACTTGCTCCCGGGCAGCGTGCCGTTCTTGACAGAAGTACCGGAAAATTGGCGAAGTCCCAGTCAGGGCCCTTCGTTTCGGATTGGGTGCGCGGAAGGATGGCCTTTGTGAACAGTCCTGTTACAGACATACTGGAAAGGCTTCAGAAACATTTTGGCGTGAAGATAGAAGTGCTTGATGCTCGGCTTTCTGAAGAGCGTTTTACCGGTAGCATCGACCTCGGACTTCCGCTTGACGAAATACTCGACTACTTGGATGTAGATGAAAAATATTTTGTGACGATGAATGGTGGTGTTGTTTATATCGCATCTGGAAGCCGAAATGGGTATTAAAATAATTGACTGATAACTAATTATAGCATATATGAGGAAAATTATCCCTTGTCTGAAGAATGTTTTCAGATGGTTTGTTCCGGCGATCTTGTCACTTGTATTTGCCAGCGTGGAGGCAAGTGCACAGACCGAAGATGAAATGTATGTGACGATTCACATGAAGAATCAGCCGCTTGCGGTCCTGCTCGATGAAATCGGCCGACAGTGCGGATGTTCCTTTATTCTCAGGGACAATGACGTCAAACAGGATTTAAGGCTGGCAGTTGACGCTGAAAATGAGAGACTTGATCATGTTCTTGAAAAGATGCTGAAAGGTACTGGCTTACGGCATCAGATAGACGGTCGCAAGATTTCCATTTTTCGTTCTGAAGATAAGACTCCACGGACGCGTATGGTCAGAGGCCTTGTAACGGATGAGTCAGGCTGCCCACTTGTCGGTGCTGTCGTATTCTTTCCTCAGAATCCGTCTTTGGGCAAAGAGACGGATCTTGACGGAAAATTTGAAATTGCCATACCTCAGGGCATTGACCATCTGACTATTTCTCTTATAGGATTCGGAAGTGAGAATATTTTCTTGCCGGCAAATATTTCTGAGCCTCTTTCCATTGTTCTCAAGGAGGATGTTCAGATGCTTGACGATGTTGTTGTCGTAGGTTATGGTATCCAGCGCAAGAGCGTTGTGACTGCGGCTATCAGCAGCGTCAAGGGTGATGCGCTCACGCAGACAGCCGGTACCCGCGTGGACAATCTGCTGAAAGGCATGGTGTCGGGTGTCACAATCACACAGAACTCCGGTCAGCCCGGTTCAGGGACAAAAGTTCGCATACGCGGCATAGGCACAATCAATGACAGCAACCCTCTCTACATCGTGGATGGTATGCCGGTAAGCGGCAGCATAGACTATCTCAACCCTGCCGACATCATGTCCGTCGAGATTCTCAAGGATGCTGCATCAGCTGCAATATATGGCGCCCGTGGTGCTAACGGAGTCATTCTTGTGACCACTCGTCAGGGCAGCAGAGATCGTCTGTCTGTGGATTATTCTTTTTCCTATGGCTGGCAAAGTCCGTGTCGTACCAAAGATGTGCTCGATGCCACAGAATATGCAGTGCTGATGAACGAAATGAATATGAACAGCGGCATGTCCCCTGTCTATGACGACCCCAAGTCATTTGGCCGAGGCACAGATTGGCAGAAGGAGGTCTTCAACTATAATGCCCCTGTCATAGAGCATCAGGCAAGCATCAGCGGTGGCAATGACAAACTGAGCTACTATCTCTCGTTCGGCTACCTCTACAACGAGGGCATCATAGGCGGAAATTTCAATCGCTCAAACTACGACCGCTACAGTGCCCGCGCCAATACCACTTACACTTTTTTTGATCATCAGGAGCGCAACTGGCTCCGCAACTTCCGTGGAGGAGTAAATATGGCTTACTCGCGTACGACCTCGATGAGCATTGGCGAAAACAGTGAGCGGGGAAGCATACTCGGAAGTGCCGTGTCAATGTCACCGATAATGAAAGTCTATGCCGATGATCCGCAGGTTGTCCTTGCCGCTCATCCTAATGCGGTTACGGACTCCAAGGGAAATGTCTTTGCCATTGCGGGAGACGATTTTGGAAATATGGTGAATCCTCTCGCGTCCCTGAGTCTTCCTGGTGATAAGTCGAAGGCGGACAAACTGGTAGGCAATGTTTTCGGTGAGATAGAACTCTATAAGGGCTTTAAATTCAAGTCTTCTTATGGCGTGGAACTGATCTTTAGCGGCAACGACGGCTATCAGATGCCTTATTGGCTCGGGCGATACACCTACATAGACCGTTCTTCCGTCTGGTCAAGCATGAACCGGCTCTTTACATGGCAGGTGGAGAATACACTTTCGTATAATTGCAGGATTGCAGAGCGACATGACCTCACAATCCTTCTCGGGCAGTCAGCCTCGTCTTCGCAGTCGCAGAGCATCGGAGGATCAAGCTACGATCTCGGAAACCCCAAACAGCCGTGGATAGACAATACCGAGTCTGACACCAATTCCCGCAGCGCGTGGGGCTCGCTGTCTCCTTTCCATAGGCTTCTGTCATGGTTTGGGAGGGTAAGTTACAACTATGATGAGAGATATATGGCCGAACTCACGCTTCGCCGTGACGGATCTTCAAATTTCGGCCCATCGCACAAATGGGCGACATTCCCTTCTGTTTCGCTCGGATGGAACATCACGAACGAGCCGTTTATGCAGAACCGTCCGTCGCAGATTTCCGCGCTCAAACTTCGCGGAAGTTGGGGACTCAACGGAAATGAATCCATAGGGTCGTTCCGCTACATTTCAACGGTGACTTCCGGTGTAGGATACATTTTGGGTCCCGAGGGACTCAATGTGATAAAGCCGGGTGTGACACCGGTTGCCTATCCTAATGATCAGCTCAAATGGGAACAGTCGGAGCAGTACAATGTCGGACTGGATGCAGGATTCTTCGGCAACTCTTTGACATTTACCATAGACTGGTTCAATAAGAGGACAAACGGAATGCTCATGACTGTTCCTCTTCCTCAATATATCGGAAACTCAAGACCTTACGGAAATGTAGGCGACATGAAGAACACGGGAGTGGAAATGGACGTGCGTTATCGTTTTGCCAAAGGTGACTTTAATTTCGAGATAGGCGGGAATGCAACCTATGTGAAAAACCGCGTCATACGGCTTGGCAATCAGAATGGATGGGCGAATTATGACACTGTGCTCGGAAATATAGGCACCATCACTAGAGCCGAGAACGGAGAGCCGTTTCCTTTTTTCTATGGGATGCGCACCGCCGGGATATTCCAGACTACGGAAGACGTTGCCTCATACGTCAATTCGGCAGGGGAGATGCTTCAGAAGGACGCGAAGCCAGGTGATGTCAGGTTTGTTGACGTGAATGGCGACGGCACCATTGATGACGAGGATCGTACAAAGATAGGAAAGGGGTCTCCAGACTGGATTCTCGGAGCCAACATCAGCATCGGATGGAAGGGTATAGACTTTTCCGCATTACTTTATGCCTCAATAGGCAATGACGTTTTTGATGCATCCTATCGGTCTGATTATCCGTATCTTAATATGCCGCGTTATATGCTTTCGCGTTGGACTGGTCCAAATTCCTCCGACCGTATTCCGCGCCTATCCCGCAAAGTGGATGCTGTCAACTGGCAGTCTTCCGACCTCTATGTCCATGATGGTTCTTTCCTGCGTCTGCGCAATCTGCAGATAGGCTATACGATGCCGGAGAAATGGATGAAGACTATTTTCGTCCAGAGGCTGCGCTTATATGTCGGGGTCGAGAACCTCTTTACACTGACCCGTTACGATGGCTTTGACCCAGAGATAGCATCCGGTGGTACATCGACCGGAGTCGACAGGGGTGTCTATCCGACACCGCGAACACTTTCTGTCGGAGCTCAGTTGACTTTCTAAATGAAGTGGATCTTTAATACCTTTAAAATGAAAAAGATATACATAGTAATAACTCTTGTCGGACTCTTTGCTACTGCATCATGTTCTTCTGATTTCCTGAATGTCACGCCAACAACGGAAATTCCTGAAGACGAATATTTCGATGACTATGAAAAACTGATGAAGGGTCTTATGGCAGCATACGCACCGATGCAGTGGCCGGATTTCGTGTTCGGAGACTATGCTCCGCTGCAGTTTGTCTCTGACGTCATGTCTGACGATGTCCGCGTGGGTGGCGCGAATGAGACTGATATTCCGTATCTTCATCTGATGCGTAGTTTTTCGGCGACTCCGAACTATACGCCCTCGACACTTTGGGTCACATTCTATTCTGGGATCTATCGGGCCAATCTTGTCCTGAAATATGTCGGGACAGCAAGCGGGATGTCGTCAGCATCGCGCAGCCGTATCAGGGCTGAGGCATTGACACTCAGAGCATGGAACTACAGCTGGCTCTGGAAACTTTTCGGAAATGTTCCATACTTCACTAAGAATCCTTCCGGTCCTTATATTATCGAGCAGTATGATGCGGACAGGGTATATTCAGAGATGCTTAAAGACCTTGATTCTGCACTCGAAGGCAGCGCTCTTCCAAAAGTGGTGAAGTCTTCAGAATATGGGCGCTTCACCAGGGCCGCGGCTCAGATGCTCAGGGCCAATGTGGTCATGTATCAGAAAGACGAGACTATGTATGGGACTGTACTTGCTGATTTGCGGGAGATAATAAGCTCTAAGCTTTACAGTCTGCGTCCTGATTTCTCGAGCATTTGGACAGATGCCGGAGAGTGGTGTCAGGAGTCGATTTTTGAAGTCAACTACACGGATTCTCCGAGTGAGCGCACGTGGGAAAGTCCCACAAAGGTCGGTGGGTCAGTGTTCCCGACGCTCATAGGAATAAACGGATATTCCGGGCCTGAGTTCGATATCGGCGGTTATGGATTCGAACCGGTTGAAAAGTCTCTGTATGAAGCGTTTGATCCAGATGATACTAGACGTGACGCTACCATACTCTGCTTTCCCAAGTGGCAGCAGGCCCATCCTGAAGCCACATACACTCCGCGTTACGATGACACCGGCTATTTCAATCGCAAGTACCTCGGACGCTCCGATGGCCACAGCCGCTATAACGGTAATGCGCCGGAACTCAATTATCGCAATAACTACAGGGTATGGCGCTACTCGGAGACGCTTCTCGCCGCCTCTGAACTTATTCTCCGTACCGGTGGACCGCAGGCTGAAGCCGATTCCTATCTGAATGAGGTTCGGGCCCGCGCATTCGGAATGAAAGTTACGGACGCAGCATTCGCCTCAAAGAAACGCACCGCCACTCTTGACAACATTTTGCTTGAAAACCGGCTCGAGTTTGCGTTGGAAGGGCATAGGTTCTGGGATCTCGTGCGTTTCGACAAGGCCGGGCAGGTTCTCGGCGAAAGAGGCTATACCGATTCTAAGAAATGGCTGCCTATCCCGCAGTCAGAAATCGACCAGGCTCAGGGAACGTTGAAACAAAACCAATATTGACAACACATAGACTATGAAAAGAATTTTTACAATCTTTGCATTGGCAGCTCTTGCAGCCGCATGTTCCGGGCCTTCATTTGAATTGGGCAAAGTTCCGGACAGTAAGTCTCCGAAGTATTCAGTGACACCGGATACTGACTCCCCTAATATCATAAGATTTACATTTGACGAGGAACAGGTTTCTCCGTTCTGGAAAATCAGAAAACCCGACGGCAGCTATTTGGAAAGCAGCAGCCGCGACTTTACGCTGCGTTATTTCATGAAGGGAGAATATGATGGCACGCTTACGGTTTATGGTAGCGGCGGAATGGGTGAACCGGTTCCGTTCACATTTATGGTCACAGACAATGATCCTGTCGTCAAGAAACTCACTGGCGATGGGGAACAGAAAGTCTGGGTGTGGAATTGGTCTGAGGACGGCCATTTCGGTGAAGGCGCGAGGGATGCTCAGGCTCCGGACTGGTGGCCTGTCGCCGCTTGGGAGATGAAGGATTTTGCAATGTATGACGATGAATTGTCTTTTGTGACTGACACGTGGGAATATGTCCTCGACACGAAAGGTAAAATTTATGCGGACGGGACTGTGCTCACGCTCATCGATCCAGAGGGTTTCCCGGAGGGCGGCAGTTATCGTGGAACAGATGTCGAGTACACCCAGCCGGAGGGGCAGAAATGGGGACTGTATGCAGACGAAAACGGGAAACTGTGGCTCAGTTTTACCGATGGTGGCTTTCCGTCCTATCCTTGCTGTCCTTCCGCTATGGGCGGTGCGTACGAGGTGCTTGAACTTTCTGACGATACTCTTTTCTTGAAATACGACACGGGTTCAGACACTTATGGCTCGTGGTTTTTCCGCTTTGTGCTCAAAGGTACGCAGCCGCAGACCGGCGGCAGCACTCCGGGCAAACCGGAACAGCCTGATACACCGTCTATGACTGAAATGGAGAAGAACTTGACAACTAATAAGGATCTCTCGCAGAAAGTGTGGATTTGGGACCAAACAACCAAAGGACACTATGGCGAGGGAGATAAGGATGCTCTTGAACCGAACTGGTGGCCTGTTGAACCGGATGAGATGAAAAACTACTCGATGTATGACGATGAACTCGAATTCCGCTTCGATAACCATGCGTATATTCTTCGCTCCAACGGCTATGTCTATTGCGACAAGTCTGCGCTTCCGGCCATGGGGCATAAAGGAAGTGAGGCCACGGATATAGAATACAGCCAACCGGAAGGTCAGAGTTGGGAAATCGTTGAGGAAAACGGGGTGAATTACATCTGCTTCTCCGAGATGGCTTTCCCGAGTGCGATTCCTGTCCCGGCTGCCCTCGGAGGTAAGTACCGGATTCTTGCACTCACGGCAGACTGTCTCTATCTTCGCCTTCAGACCGCCGATGACTCATGGTATTTCAGATTTGTTCCGAAGAAATAGTGATGTGATATGAGAGCTAGATATTTGATATATATGGTACTCCTGTCGGTGCTCTGCGCGGCGTTGACGGGATGCATGAGAAAAGACCCCGAATATTTCAAGAAACCTGACTGGTACGCTCCGGACGAGGAAGATGAGGGTACAGGTGAATACCGCCTTGTCTGGTTCGATGAGTTCGATGAAGAGCCTGCCGACGGAAAGCCGTGGGCGTTTCCTTCGGACAGCTGGATTTTCGAGACTGGTGGTACCGGATGGGGTAACGACGAGGAGCAGTACTATGTTGACAAGTCCTATGATGACAAGGTCGTCTCCAAAGTGAAGGACGGTAACCTTATTCTGACGGCATACAAACTTGATACGCCTCTTGACGGCAAGAAATACATCTCCGCGAGGCTGACTACAAAGCGTTCCTGGACATACGGGAAGATTGAGATGCGCGCCAAACTTCCGGCAGGCAGGGGAACCTGGCCGGCTTTCTGGATGCTCCCGGCCGCGAGGACTTCGGACAACCTTCTGGACGGTGAGATTGACATCATGGAATATGTCGGCTACGAGCCGGGCATAGTATGGTTTTCTCTTCATAACAAGAAGGACAGGACCGATGAAGGCAAGAACCTTCTTACCACATCGCTGGAGGTGGAGTCGCCTGAGACTGAGTGGCATACCTATGGCGTGGAGTGGACCGCGGAGTATATACAGGCCTATGTGGACGGCATCCCTTACTATACGTTCCGCAACGACGGCTCTTCAGACCCGCAGTCATGGCCGTTCGACAAGCCGTTCAATATCAAGCTTAACATAGCTGTAGGTGGCAGTTGGGGTGGATATATGGGGGTTGACGATTCCATATTCCCAGCAGAGTACATCATAGACTATGTGCGTGTCTATCAGCGCTGATGTCACATGCGACAGATAATCATATAATTAATTTGAATACAAATATGAAACAGTATGAAACTCCGTCGGTCACATTGGTGACTGTTTACACGGAATTTGGCTTCGCGACAAGCGGAGAGGAGAAATTCAGCGGCTCCTACATCAATCTCGCAGAAGAAGAAAATTATGGAGAATTCTAATCTTTAATGTGTTATGAATAATCTGATGAGGAATATCGCGTTTGCCGCAACTGCATTGACGCTCGTCTTTTCTTGTAACGAGGAATCTATGCCAGATGTAGTGAATCGGAATTTAGCTGCAGTCGATTTTACGGCGTCTGGCCATGTTACTAAAACTGTTTTCGGAATTCCGGACAACGGCTCCTATCCTGTGCTGTGGACGGAAAATCAGAAAGTTGCGCTGTTTTATAATTCGCAGACCGGCGATCAGGGATGGACTGACGGTGCACAGTATGTGACCCCTGTGCCGTCCGAAGGCGGATTGACAGCCTCATTCTCGGCATCATTTTCAAAGGAAGAGTCGGACAGACATTCCTTCTTTGCCTTCAGCCCGCTTGGAGCGCTGAAATGGATGGGAAATGAGGACTGGAATGGAGACGGAGTCGATGAGAAGGTTGTTTATGCTATACTTCCGGCCGATCAGATTCCGCATATGGGCACTTGCGATGAGAAAGGGCAGCTGCTTGTCGCACAAGCAGATTTTACGGATTATCCGGAGAATGTCCCACTGGCTTTTACACATCTTTCCGCATACGGCAAAATCGCAAGACTTGAACTCCCGGAAGAGGCTTTTCCTGGAGAAAGCGATGATTCGAAAATAGAGGCGGGAATAGTCGGCGTGCTTTTGGAGACAAACAAGCCCATTTCTGGGGAGATTTATCGCAATTTTGATTCGAACACGGTTTATGTTAAAGAGGATGCGACAAAGTATATTTATCTTGATGTGAACAATGAACTTAAGGGGAAGGCTCTTCGCGATGTGTTTTTCGCATGTGTTCCTATGCAGTTGGCTGAAGGCGACTATCTCAAGGTTACGGTTTATACAACATCCGAATCCGAAAAATGGGTGAAGACAATAAACTTTTCTTCATCGCATGCTCTTTCGTTCATCTCGGGCTGGATTTCGTCTTTCAGCATCAGTTCAGACGGATTTAAAAAACTGAAGATTTCTTGAACTGTGCCTGATTTCGCGGACTCTAGACTCAGGATGAGCCGGTGCTGACATATATTGATTTTGATATGACAAAAATACAAACGACAATTCTGGGGCTGACGCTTTTCATGCTCTGCTCCTGCGGTGGCAAAAACACGAATCCCGCAATTCCGTACGACAATGAAATAGAGTCGCAGGTGGAAGGAGTCCTTTCTGCAATGACTCTTGAGGAGAAGGTCGGGCAGATGACCCAGCTGACCTCAGAGCTTATAATAGAGAAAGGTACTCACAAAGTCTCGGCCGATGGCGAGGCTCTTCTTCGTAAGTACAAGATAGGCTCGATTCTCAACACTATGGGAACCTCTGCAGACTCTGCTGCTGCCTATAGGGAGTTCATCGGGCAGATTCAGAAGATTTCCATGGATGAGACCGGCATCCCGTGCCTCTATGGCCTGGATCAGATTCATGGCGCATCCTATACCGTGGGTTCAGTTCTCTTTCCTCATGAAATAGGCCTTGCAGCATCTTTCAACGATTCTCTCGCCTTCAATGTGGGAGAGGTTTGCGCCTATGAAACTCGCGCCTGCAATGTCCCTTGGGTGTTTACTCCGCCCCTTGATCTCAGCAGAAACCAATGCTGGCCAAGGATGTGGGAAAGTTTCGGGGAAGACCCGCTTGTACAGAGCCGGATGGGCGCTGCAATGACTATGGGATTTCAGGGTAATGATCCTAATCATATTGACGGGGAACATGTTGCAGTGAGCGTGAAGCACTACATGGCTTACGGAGCCTCAGTTTCAGGCCAGGACCGCACGCCCTCGATGGTAAGCCTTCGTGAAATGAAGGAAAAGTTCTTTCCTCCGTTCAAGGCTGCCATTGAGGCCGGAGCGCTCACTGTTATGGTGAGTTCCACCAGTAACGACGGCATTCCTTTCCATTCAAACCGCGAATTGCTCACCGGTTGGCTAAAGGAAGGGTTGAACTGGGACGGGATGATTGTGACTGACTGGGCAGATGTCAAAAACTTATATGATCGTGACCATACTGCCGCGACCTACAAAGATGCCATTGCCCAGTCGGTTAATGCCGGGGTGGACATGATTATGGAACCGTACAGCGTGGAGGTCTGCGATATTCTTGCGGAACTTGCGGAGGAGGGAATTGTCCCAATGGCCCGCATTGACGATGCGGTGCGACGCATTTTGAGGGTAAAATTTCGTCTTGGACTATTCGACGACCCATATTCATCCGGCTCGGACTATGCAAAACTCGGCTGCGATGAATTTGTGTCTAAGGCTCGCTGTGCTGCGCTTGAGAGTGAAGTTCTTCTCAAAAACGAAAATTCCATTCTTCCGCTTCCGAAGGAAAGCCGGATACTCCTTGTCGGCCCCAATGCTGATTCTATGCGCCCTCTCGGAGGCGGGTGGAACTATTCATGGCAGGGCGATTGCTCCGAAAGACAGGATTTTACCGGAAAATACAACACGATTCGGGAGGCGCTTTCAGCAAAATTCAGAAAAGTGGAGTATGTTCCTGTTCTTGAATATCCGGAATACGGAGATTTCCGTCAGGAGACGAGGGGTGATTTTGCAAAGGCTGTCCGTGCGGCTGCAGATGCTGATGTGATTGTCGCTGCAATAGGGGAAAACTCATATTGCGAGACCAAAGGCAACATCAATGACCTTACGATTTCTCTGAACCAGAGTGAACTTGTCAAGGCTCTTGCGACAGCAGGAAAGCCTCTTGTCCTGATTCTTAATGAAGGACGTCCGAGAATAATAAACGACATTGAACCGATGGCAGATGCCATTGTGTCAGTTCTTCTTCCAGGCAATTATGGAGGAGACGCGCTTGCGTCCCTTCTCTGCGGTGAGGAGAACTTCAGCGCGAAGCTGCCTTACACATATCCGAAATATGTGAACCGCCTCAATACCTACGACTACAAGCTCTGTGAAAACCGTGCGACGATGGAGGGCCTTTATGACTACAATGCTAATATCGAGAGCCAGTGGCCTTTCGGATTTGGTTTGAGTTACACGACTTTTGAATATTCCAACCTCACGGCAGACAAACAGAAATTTCATGCGGGCGACGTACTGAAGGTCAGCGTGGATGTCAGGAACACCGGGAAAGTGGTCGGCAAAGAGGCAGTGTTGCTGTTCTGCTCGGATTTGTGCGCCTCATTGACACCGGATGTGAGGCGGCTCCGTGACTATGCGAAAGTTTCTCTCGAACCGGGTCAGAGCACGACCGTCACATTTGAACTCAAGGCTTCCGACCTTGCATTTGTGGACAATGGTCTGAACTGGGTTCTTGAACCAGGGGAGTTCCGTCTTGCTTGTGGAGATCAGTCCCTTCTGATAGAATGTGTTGGGAATACAAGGGAAGAACTTGCCCGTTGAATTATGAAGAACATTTTTAGACACATTGACTTGTTAGTCTGCGGATGCTTCTCGATAATTGGAACATTCGTTCTGACGATCTCCTGCTCGTGTAACGGCCCTGAAATCCGTTGGATTGAAGGCGAGGAGAATGACGGTAAGTGTATCCACAGAATAGTAATCGATAATGCCGCATCGTTGCCGGAAAAATGGACAATCTGGTTCTCTCAGATGCCTGCGGGCCTCGATGTCCTTGAAGGTTCGGATGCCGATATAAGGCAGGTGCAGGGGAACCTTTATAAAATAACTCCTCGGGATGGTCTCGGCTTCGGAGATTCGTTGGTCATATCCTACCGATCTGCTCCGCTTCCCCGGCGAAGTTGGGCTCCCGAAGGATTCGTACTTCAGGACATGAATTCCGAATCATCCACCGGTACAGCCTTGAATACCGTTTACGAATATCTTCCGCTGGAATCAGACGGAGAGTTCTGGTACGGCTATAATGCATCATTGGAAGCCGGTCGCCCGGGTGTCACAGACATCATACCTTCTCTCAAGCGAGTGAGCGGGACTCCGTTCAAAGATGACCGCGAACTCAGGGAGGATAATAATCTCCATTCTTCCCAATATGTACAGAACCATTCATTGATGACTGGCGTGGAAAAACCGGACGGATGGTATCGTCTGTCGATTGATTCGGACGGAAAGGTGTCGATAATCGCTAATGATGCCGACGGGGAGTTCTATGCGCGGATGACTCTTTCTAAACTGCGCCGTAACAGCGGTGCGGAACTCCTCAGAAATGTCTATGTCGAAGACTGGCCGGACTTTCAGTATCGTGGTTATATGCTTGATGTGTCAAGGAACTTCACCACGCCGGGTAACCTCAAGAGACTTATAGACATTCTTTCCGGCTACAAAGTGAATTACCTCCATCTTCACCTCGCTGATGACGAGGGCTGGAGGCTGGAAATTGATGGGATACCGGAACTTACTTCAGTCGGTGCTTTCCATTGCCTTAATCCGGAACTCGGTCTGCAGCCTTCATACGACGGCTGTGCGGACCCTCATTCTTCCGCCTTGTCCAATGGTTTCTATAATAAGGATGAGTTTAAGGATATACTCCGTTACGCATGGGAACGCAGAATAAGGGTAATTCCTGAGTTTGACACTCCGGGCCATAGCCGTGCTGCAATATATTCCATGAAAGCATACGAGAAAAGGACCGGGGATGAGTCTATGCGTCTGCAAAATCCGGCTGACAGTTCACGCTATTGTGGAGCACAGGGATATACGGACAATGTGATGAGTGTTGAATTGGAATCGGTGTATAAGTTTATAGGTCGTGTATTCGACAGCGTGATAAGACTTTATGCTGATGCGGGCACTCCTCTCGAGGCAATTCACATAGGGGGAGATGAAGTCCCTTCCGGTGCTTGGTATGGCAGGCCGCTTCATGCGACATTCCTTGGGCGTGTGGCTGACATTGCCAAGGACAGGGGAGTGAAGATTGCCGGGTGGCAGGAAATTGCAACTTGTACGGAGCCGTCCGTGGCAGCCAAGCTCAAGGATGTAATGTTTGTGAACCATGTCTGGAACACAGCAGGGGGAAACAGCGGATTCCCTTTTACAATAGCTGCCTGTGGCTACCCGACGGTCATGTCCAATGTGGAATTTACATATGCCGATCAGGCATATTCTTCGAATAAACAGGAAATTGCGCACGACTGGGCATGCTTCATTGACGACACTACATCGATTGGCCTTCCTGTCAGAAAGGAGGAAAACATAGTAGGCGTACAAGCGCAGCTTTTTACCGAAACCATACGAAGTTTTGACGATGTCTGCTATGATAGTTTTCCGAAAATTCTCGGCGTTTTTGAACGCGGATGGAATGCGGATTCAACTCTTTCCGGACGTCAGTTCTATAGTATTATTGCCGGTAATGAGATGCTGTGGTGGGACTCATGTGGCATTGCTTACCACATTCCACAACCTGGGATGATTGTCCGGGACGGTAAAATTCTCACAAACTCGGTAATACCGGAGGCCCGCATAGAAGTTTCTGCGGATGGAAAGCACGCCACTGCAGTGTATGGTTCTCGTCGCAGTTGCGCCACGACCCTCTGAACTCTGACATTTCTGTGCCTTCCGGCAGGGTGATTGGCTCGAAGCCGAGTGCCGTGGCCTGTTCGAGCAGGAGACGGACGCTTGCCGCCGCCCAGGTGTAGGAGCCGAAGGCGAAGAATTTGCGGTTTTTGACGCCTCTTGCGCTGACAACTTTCATAAGAGACTCTACTTCCCGGAGAAAAAAGACATTGTCGTTGCAAATCCTGCGAAGATTGCCGGTACGGACAAGTGCCCTGCCG
>ULSR01006358.1_pt1 | contig 15399 bp, 13 predicted proteins | sample 1956861 | NCBI WGS metagenome assembly ULSR01 (sample SAMEA4835713, study PRJEB28245) | human gut metagenome | biome: gut microbiome; material: fecal sample | place: Denmark | collected 2008 | reverse complement strand
TTCCCCCGTAAACTCTGGAAATCGCAAAGCCGGAACATTATGGACTTTTTTATCGTTATTATTTGCCATAGTCGCTATTCATTATCATGGTTAATTTCAAATGGCAACAAGTTGTCACCATCATTAAAACGGTCGAAATCCGAGCTAAACAAACGGTCTTGAATGACACGGTATTTCTCAAATTCGGTTTCAGCAAATTTTTTGGCGAATTCGGCCGTAACCTTGCCGGCATCAGAAAGGATTGTATCTCCACCAGCTTCAAGAATGATGTCTATACGTTTTGCCCAATCTTCCATCGTCATGGGTATATGACGCTTTGCCATACGTTCAGCCATATCCAACACGGCATTGACCAAACGTCCCATATCTTCCAGTTCTACGCCTTTCAGATAGTTTTTTGCAATGATTACATCAGTCTTTACAATTTTTCCGTCAGGGGCATTCTCCCATGTAGTCAGTCCCATATGCTCTTTCTCTGCATCAGCTCTATTCACGATCAGTTCTGCGGCAGTCTGACCATGTACGGCATAGTGCATTTTGTTCTGGACTTTTTTATTTTTAAAGAACAGTTTGGTGGTCGGAGCATCACGGTTATAGTCAATTGCAGTGGCATAAATATCGGTAAGTTTCTGATAAAAACGACGTTCACTCAACCTTATCTCCCTGATTTCTGCAAGCAAATGTTCAAAATAGTCCTCGCCAATGAATGATCCGTTTTCCATTCGCTTTTTGTCTATCACATATCCCCGGATAGCAAACTGACGAAGCACATATGTTGCCCATTGGCGGAATTGCGTCGCCCGGACTGAGTTGACCCTATAACCGACAGATATAATGGCATCAAGGTTATAGAACATAGTCTGATAGTTTTTCCCGTCAGAAGCAGTTGCCGAGTTTTTCTCGGCAACTGAATCCTTGACAAGTTCTCCTGATGCGAATATATTTTTCAAATGAAGGCCTATATTATCACTGGAACAATCGAATAGTTGAGCCATCGCTTTTTGAGTAGCCCAAATCGTTTCGTCCTTATACATCACTTGAATACCATCCTCTTTGCCTTCAAGTATAAAGATCAGAAACTCTGCCGTACTGTTTCTTATTTCAAACCGCTTTGCCATTGTACCCAATTTTATTCAACCAGTCCCAACTCTTTTAAATACACATCTATCTCCTTGTCAAGCTCGGCACGTTTGGCTTCCAATTCCTTTATTTCCGCCATTACAGCCTTGATGTCAATCGGGTCTTCTTCCTCAAACGTATCAACGTATCGAGGGATATTCAGATTATAGTCGTTGTCTGCCACCTCTTGCAGCGTAGCAAGATGGCTGTATTTTTCTATTTCTTTACGGTCACGGTAGGTTTCAACAATCTTCTGTATATGCTGTGGACGAAGCTTGTTTTGAGTCTTTACTTTTTCAAATTCTTTGCTTGCGTCAATGAACAGGATATTATCGTCCTCTTTGCGGCATTTTTTGAAGACAAGAATGCAGGTCGGAATACTTGTACCATAGAAGATATTGGCCGGCAATCCGATAATAGCATCTATGTAGTTTTTCTTTTCTATGAGGAAACGACGTATAAAACCTTCTGCGTTCCCACGGAACAATACACCATGAGGAGCAACACAAGCCATTGTACCACCTTCATTCAGGTGGTAAATCATATGCAAAATGAAAGCATAATCGGCCGTTTTCTTCGGTGCGAGTCGTCCGGCTTTACTGAAACGATCATCATTATTGAACTTGTCAGCTGCACTCCATTCGGCAGAGAATGGCGGATTTGCGACTACTGCATCGAACTGGGTATCGCCGAAAGCATCCCATTCTAGTGTATCGCCGTTTTCTATCTTGAAGTTACTGAACTTGATTCCGTGAAGAAGCATATTCATTCGGGCAAGGTTATAGGTAGTCGGATTCTTTTCCTGTCCGTAGATATATACTGCCTTTCCTATACTTGCAGCACGTAACAACAACGAACCGCTGCCACAAGTAGGATCATACACATTGCGCAGACGCTGGTGGCCGATAGAAACAATCTCCGCCAATATACGACTGACTTCCTGAGGCGTATAGAACTCTCCTGCTTTCTTCCCAGCTCCGGCAGCAAATTGGGAAATCATGTATTCGTAGGCATCACCGAGAATATCAATTTCCTGTGAGGCTTCCACACCAAAATCTATATCATCCAAAGCAAGAAGCACATTGCTGACCAATGTATTCTTGTCTTCAGCGGTCTTACCCAACTTTGGAGAAGCCAAATCAATATCAGAGAACAGTCCTCCGAAATCCTCTTCGCTATCCTGCCCAAGTGTACTGTCTTCTATGCGTTTCAACGAACGTTCCAGCATTGGCAGGATATTTTCTTTTCGTTTGATTGTGTCTATCACAGATGAAAACAGATATTTGGGCTCTATAAAATAACCGATATTTTCCAGGCACTGGTTTTTGACCTCTTCCTGTAACTCCATTGCATCGGCATCGGTCATATCCCACAATTCTTTAAAAGTGACTTCGTCATCTTCAAGTGCACTGTTGGCGTATTTCTCTATTTTTTCCGACAGGTATTTATAAAAGATAAACCCCAAGGTAAAATACATAAAGTCGCTTGCCGACATATTGCCACGCAAACGGTTTGCGACCTCCCAAAGCTGGTCACGGAGTTTCTGTTGTAATTCTTCGCTCATATTATTTTTTCTTATTTTTCGTAATTAATATTGCATCAGAGATATATACTGCAGGACAATTATAAGAATTGTTAGTCAAACACTGATGCTTGAATTTTCCGCTGAATAGATTTAAGGCAATAACCATATTCCAATATGATGTTGGGTTACATTCATATCCGGGATCAAGACAAAACACATTGAATATACCATCTTCATCATATTCGTATCCAATGGCAAGAACAGCATGACCACCACCCGTTTTAAAATCCATACCAAGAATAATGGGGATATTGTCATCTATTGCTGTCTTTACTAACTCCCAAAAATCAGTTTCTCTAAAATTATCATTAATATTGGAATATTGGGCAGTAACAACCTCTCCATAAACCCTATTGACTAATTTGGTAAGCCGATCAAAATAAAAGCCACCTCTTATCATACCATGTTTGTCAAAAAATTCATGGAATAGCTTTTCCGTTTCTGGTGACTTCTTTATATTATCGTATACATCTTCAATCTGAACTCGACTTATCGTCTTCAAGATAAGTAAATTCATCATCAAAGAATATACAGCGCATGCACCATCAATATCTCCTTGACGAATATGAACTGGATGATAATTGCGTTTTTTTATACTACATCCTTTCTCTGTAAGGTATAGACTATCTATAATTTTAATCATTTTCTATAGATTTTTGCTCAAATTGTTTGCGTAAATCATCCAACACCTGTCCATTGTAAGAAAAGTATTTTGCTCCTTGATAGGCATTGGATGGTGTTCTTTTTTCTTCCGGTAGAAAAGTTCCTACGAAGGGTGATAATCTATATATTCTTCCTTCATATTCAATAGAATCATCACTTGCAACTTTTACATTTATATTGGTTGGGATAAAAGTGATGTATTCTCCTACCGGAATATTAACCATACTGAATTTGAATCTTTCCCGTTTCTTCGGACGTTCTATTTCAATTTCTTGCTCCTCCTTTTCAGCATTAGTAACAATAGGTTTATTATCCTTATATTCTGTCACAACTGCATCGTCTACAGTTTGGGCAATATCTCTGAATATATCAGGTGCTACTTTGGGATCAACGTTAAAGAACTCCCTGTTTTGCCTAATACGTAAGTCAGTCAATCGGTCTATAGTCTTATGGACCAACTTCTCAACTTCATTAAACTTGGAAGTTCTCATTGTGGCGAAAATTTCAAATGGAAGCGGAACCGCTGTGTTATCCAATTCCTTTGAGCGTACATCAACAGGACGTGAACTTTTACCAATCTTAACCCAATCCTCACGAAAACTCGGATTCGTAAGAATATACACATAGCCTATTTCTTTATTGTCACTCATATTTTATTCCCAACTAAAAGTTCTTATAATACCACGCAGACGGTCAAGAATGCGTGTCAATGCTTTTCTTGTCTTTATCAGGCCAAGATGTTTCTCTTTCAAAGCCTTTTGTATGATTTCCGGCTGTTCCTTCTGGAGATAATCATATTCTTTCAAATAATGAGTCAATACATCAGAAGGAATACCCTCATCTTCCGATAAAGAGCGTACTGCCTTTTCCCGTTCTGTAGTAATATATTGATTCAACCGTTCTTCCAAATCGCTAGTGCCATCCGCTTTTTTACGTTGCACCATAAAATTCTCCTTATCCTCATCCACATTCTTTTGGATAAAACCGTCAATGAGTTTCGCCTTGCTACGCATTTCTGCATCTTTAATCATTGTGTCAATGATATGCTGACGGCGATCTGCATAATCGGCACTATATGGGTCAAGTTCTGCAATGAGTTCAAGTATATAAGCTACATTGATAACATCACTATGTAGAAGTTCCAGACAGAAATCCACATCCTCCAATCCTTGATTATTTCCGTAAGGGACAGGTTCTTCGGCAACTACAGATGGACTGGCAGGTGTATCGATAAATCCGACAGTAATGTCGAGATATTTACTTTTGTAGTCATTAAATTGCTGTTCTGTCATTCCAAGATCTTCCGCATCTTCATTGTAATCTTCATATATTTGGATTTCAGCATGTTTACGGATAATCTCACGGAATGCCAGTACAAAGTCTTTCTTGTCTTTTTCGCTTTGCAGAATATCAATACAACTTGGATTAGGGTATTTTTTCAAGAAATCCGATGCCTACTGTCTGTATTCTTTTTTTACCTCCTCGTATGGTGGCCTTATAATATCCTCCAGGTTGTTGGAATTGCTGAACAGCTTGATTGCCGTATCTACATTGGATTTCAAATCACGGAAACATATAATCTTGCCGAATCTTTTTCTCTCATTCAATACGCGGTTTGTACGGCTAAAAGCTTGTAGTAAAGAGTGATATTCCAAATTCTTATCCACATACAGCGTATTCAGCTTCTTGCTGTCAAAACCGGTAAGAAACATTCCTACAACAAGACAAAGATCAAGCGGCTTCATGTCCGCTTTCTTCTTTTTCATGCGCAGGTTTATATCATCGTAGTATGCCCGGAAATTTTCTGTTGTAAATGAAGTACCGAACATTTCATTATAGTCATCCATGATGGCCTGCAATTCGTCAGCATCTCCTACACTACCACTTACATATTGCCCTGTACCCATTCCTGTCTGTTCGTCATCCTGACTGCCGTTAGCTGCGTATGTAAATACCGCACCTATGCGGATTTTAGGATTCAGAGATTTGAATATCTTATAATAACGGATAAGCATGGGTACAGACTGTACTGCAAACAGTGCATCAAATTCCCCGTCAAAAGTTGACTTGCTGAAATTATTGAGGATGAACTTTGCTATTTCCTCCATACGGATGGCATTTTCTTTTTCCACCTCTTCATTTCCATGATAATACTCTACAAGGAACCCCAATACATTTTCATCAGCAATGGCATCCTTGATGAGGTATTTGTGCAGACAATTCCCAAAGATTTCTTTTGTGGTATGCCCGTCCACCGCATTCTCCGCAAAGATAGGAGTACCCGTAAAACCGAATACTTGGGCATTGTCAAAGAACTTCATTATTCGTTTGTGACTTTCCCCAAAGTGGCTTCTGTGGCACTCATCGAATATCATAACAATGCGAGAGTGGCGTATTGCTTCTATCTTGTTACTGTACCAAGTCTTGCTGACGGCAGCATTGAGTTTTTGGATAGTAGTAATGATAATTTTGGAATTACTTTGTAGACGTTTTACTAATTCATCAGTATTATCCGTACCATCCACCGCACCTGGTTCGAATGCCTCATATTCTGACTGCGTCTGCGTATCAAGGTCGTGGCGGTCAACAACAAACATCACCTTATCAACATCGTCTAGTTCGGAAACGAGTTGGGCTGCCTTGAAAGAAGTTAATGTCTTTCCGGCACCTGTCGTATGCCATATATAGCCGTTGTCGGTTGAATTCTTTACTTTAGCCAATATCTTTTCTACGCCATAGAACTGATATGGACGGAGAACCATCAAAGACTTATCACCCTCATGTAACACTATATATTTGCCAATAATTTTTCCGAGTGTACATTTCTCGAGAAAGAACGCAGCAAACATATCTAATTCATTGAATGGATGATTGGAAGCATCAGTCCAGTTGAAGGTGAATTTGTAACCTATATTCGGATTATTTGAAAAATAGCGTGTGTTTACGCCATTAGAAATTACAAATAATTGAATATAATCAAACAAACCGTGAAAAGATGTCTTGTGGTAACGTTGTATTTGATTATATGCCTGCTTGAGTTCCACTCCACGGCGCTTCAGCTCAATTTGAACCAATGGAAGTCCGTTAATAAGAATGGTTACATCATAACGGCATTTCTTTCGCCCTTCCACCGTGATTTGGTTGGACACCTGAAACTCATTTTGACACCATTGTTGGCGGTTGAGAAATTCTACCCAAATGCGTTTGCCGTCTGCCGTGTCAAGCGGATAGAGATCCCGGAGTTTTTTCGCTTTTTCAAAGCGTGTTCCTCCTTCAAGATAGATAAGTATCTTTTCAAATTCCTCGTTGGTAAACTGAGTACGGCCATGCTCCTCCAACCGCTTACGATTGTGTATCTCCAACTGCCGTTTAAAATTGGCTTGAAGATTATCTTCCTCTGCAATATGGATATACTCATAATCCATTTGCTGAAGTGTGGCGATAAGTCCAGCTTCTAGTGCCGCTTCACTTTGTATTGTCATAATTATGCTGTTCCGTTACTCTTTTGTATTCAGGCCTTTGATAATCTCAATGCCTAATGCTTTCTCAATCTTACATATGGTTTCCAACGACATGTTCTTTTTCCCTTTCAATACTTTGGAGATGTATTGTTGGGTGCAGTTCATTTTTTCGGCAAGCATCTGTTGTGTCAAACCGAGCTCCGCCATTCGTTTAGACATGGCAGCTGCAATACCTTGTGAGTATTGCGACCAATTTTTTATATCCTGTTCCGTTTCACATGTTGTCGATATGGAAGTCACAGGTGACATTCTATTTGTCGTCATGTTCATTAGAATACCATTTTAGCTTTGATTGCAAAGTTACTGCAAATGCCTCAATAAAACAACCGTTGTGTTGTATTTCTATAACTTAGTCCTGCAAAAAAGAAGTGAATAGAACTGTCAACCACTTAAGTAGTTCTAATCTAATAGGAAATCTATTTCATCATTGTAAAAACGAGAAGCTGTCTTCGTTTGCGGTTATATAAGTCACCTATATAGAACCTATTTTACTTACTCAAGCATTGATATTTACGCGTATATATTTTGTAGTGCTCATTGACTGTGTCCACATCAAGAGCCTACTCAACGAAAAATCGGTCATCCTGCTTGTAGAGAAGACAGCCAGGACAAGAAATATCACCTGAGATAAGTTTCTTAAATCAATCTTGACAGAAATCTGTTCCCTGATGTAATATCAAATAAAGTGATATATTTACAAAAACTAAGAGGCCTGAATACTCTACCCGGACGCACTGAATAAAACACTATTGCTTGTGGCTCAACAAATCAGAGTTATTAACAATCCTGAAACAAACTTTGATTTTACGATCCATTTTAGAGAAATCTCACCCCGAAAATACTTCAATCTGAGACGGATGCTTTACCTTTTTGTCACTGTTAAAAACAAATTATTCTCGATTTTTTAGAAGAATTTTACATATAATGACATTAGTGTCCGGTAAAAAATCATAAAAGCTCATTGAAAATATTGAAAGTTAGGTAGTTATAGAGGTTTTTCGAGTCCTCAGATTTGAATTTATCTTTACCAGACTAACGTAGAATGGCATAGGAATAATGGAAAATACGAGTTCTCTCAACTCCTAGACTTCCTCGATCGCAACGATTTCAAATAGCTCACAAGGAAATATGGTGGTGACAAATATGTCAAGCAGTTCACCTGCTATAACCAACTTTGCGTATTGATGTTCGGTCAGCTATCCAACCGTGAAAGTCTTCGAGATGTTGTTCTGGAAAACCAAGCTCACGCGTCTAGGGGATACCACCTTGGATTTGGAAAGCATGCTGCCAAGTAGCCTCACAGATGCCAATAAGAAGCGTGATTATCGCATTTTCGAGGTCAAAACTCTTCTTAATCGACAAAATTACCCTAAAAAGCGACTCTTATCCGACAAAATTGCTCATTCGGGCATTTCACGAGATTATTATTGTAAAAAATTTCATTTTTGAGAATGCCATTCGACAGTCTTTGATAAGAATTCGTCATGAGCACCTATCCGTCGCTCAACTTACTTGACGACATCACATAATATGCATATATTTGCATTGCCCATCTCCGTTCAGGTGACGAACGCCAGAAATGTATGCCAGCTAGAAGCTCTGCCACGGAAAAGTGAAAGCAAAATAATACTGATAACAGGAACAATAATCCGAATAATGATTCTCATAAAAGAAGACCCCGAATAATCAAAAGTAGGAGTTTAGGTTCAACGAGGAACTTAGTATACAAATTCACAAATGGCGATGTCGAGGAGATTATTGATGGACGAAGGCATAAATTATCTGACACACCATCTATCAAAGACAAAAACAAGAGTAAAAAATACTCTCCTAAGAGTAGCGCAGAAGTTCTTAAAATCATGCAGTCGCACGGATGTCCAATTAAGACTCCAAAAGAACGTCAAATGGCGTTAGACTATTACAAAAGGATTCAAAAAACGAGCAGAAGAAAGGGACTAGCTCCCCTAAGAGAGAAAGAGACATCCTCGTATGCTGCTATTAGCAGAGATCGTTTACCTAAACCAGGATCAGGATTTAAACCGTTATCTAGTGGTCTGGAAACAAATAGAAGGAAGCATTAATGATGGTCGGCAACTTCGAATTTATATTAGAAGATTTAAGAGTCTTCATATGCTGGTTTCATACAGTCCTTGAATTACATGACGTTGAGTAGTTCGCCGACCTTTCTATACAACAAAAGCCGTTTCAAGGGATCCACATCTATAGGCATTGATTTTATGTGCCGTTCTGCTCCCATAAAACCGGCCATAGAAAATGACGTTATGGGTCCTAGAGAGAATCCTTTGAAACCAATTTAGAACAAAAACTGCATTATATCGGATTTCAACAGGCAGCCAGATGCATTTTATCGGATTTTCGACGAATTGGAGAGAGGGGTACAAATTATACCTCCCACGAAATTAAGTCCTGGATTGCGTTGACATATCCGCCTGAATATTGTTTATGGCCTGAGTCCCTACTGTCATCAAAGATCTTAAGAACATATTTGAAGAGTTGGAACTTGACAAAAAAGAGGTTGTTTCCAAAATGGAAATAACCACTCCGCATTGTGGTGCTATGAACGACAAGTTCCAGACTCATAATGTTGATTTTTATCATCTTGATGCGATGATTGTCATTGGCCATAACAGGGATTTCACAACACAACAGATTGATTCTGACTGTGATAAGCAAGTCAGGAGATAGGCTTCGCACGAGATTCAGACTGCCATTCTGCAATAGAAACAAGCGCATAGTATTGCTTTAGGGTCAGAAACGAGTCGTCATCGTCCGCGCATTCATATTCCCACGGTAGTTCGTATACTCTACCCTCTTCTTGGTAGCCCATATAATTGTGGAAAGACTCAGGAACCAGTCGCACATAATCTTCTTCCTTCAGGATCTTCAGGAACTTTTCCGCGTCGTATATCATCAGCGGAACTCCGGCCTTATACAGAGCCGTAGCAACCTCAATAGCTAGCTCGACTTTGGCAGAATAACTGTTAGAAACAACAATCTTCCACCCATGTTGCCGATCGTTTGAGGCAAGAATATTCAGACGAGACAGTCCCAGCTCACCATAGTGGTCAGTTGCGAACCTTCTGAAATCATCCTGACTGTCAATGTCATACATTTCCGTCACATCCACGAACTTCACTCGCTTATAGTAAACCACATCTCGCAGTTCTTCCGGAACATCATGAGGATCCACGTAGATACATTCACTAACTCCCCTTTTCCGATAATAAGTTTCATACACCTCGTTAGCAATGCGGTAATAGGTGCAATACTTTCGTATGGTCATGGTTTCCAAAAGAGGAGCAGAATGCGTGTGTACAGAGTCCTCCAATGCCTTGATGGACGTTTCCATATCTTCTACCTCAATCTTAAAATTCGGTACAATGCTGTCAAATTCTTTTTGTGAAATACGTCCTGTTCGTTGCTGGTACGGCAGGTTGTGCGCCACATAATCATTGAATCCGTCTGGATTTGCGACAATGACATCAATCAGCCGTTCCAGATAGTCAAAGAGGCTGATTAGGATCTCTTTGTACCATAAATAATCTGACTCTGCATCCTCACAATTGGAGCGATTCGCAATGATAAAGCGTGTACGCTTTTTATCTGTAATACGGATTGACCGTGAATCCCTGTATCTACACAAAGCAACATGGAACCACCTGGTTTCCATAGGATTGCATTCAAGCCAATCCGCGAGGAAAGACTCCCGGCTTTCATATTCCCCAGTAGCAATCAATTCTTCGGAATCGCCCCACTCTTCCGGCTCGGGCCGCGGCACCTCGATATAGAATTCCCTATAATCATCGTCGCCCATTACTTCGAGCCGCTCGAATTGGCTCTGTATCTCAACCAGACGATCCATCATATCGCCATCAACTATAATCTCCCAATGGCGCATTGTGCCTAACGTCTCCAGATGTGAGGCGTTCAGACCAACTTCTTTCGCCAAATCGACAAGGAAGTTTCTATCTATAATGTTTCTTTCGTTCATTTCTATATATCCATTAAATTTCAATAAACTTGGCCGGATCAAACCCGCTCATCAGGTGTTCATCTTCAAAAACATAGCCCATTTGATTGCTGATTATACGGGTACCGCCAATCTCAGTGTCAATGTTGGTGTGCGAATGCCCGTAAATCCAGGCGTCGATCCGGCTGTCGGCAATCAGGTCTCCGTATTCACTGGCAAAGGCGCTGTTCAGCACGGAACCTCTATGATACGGAGCCACCACCTGAAGTGTCGGCAAATGATGTGTAACCACGACAATATGGGCCGCAGTGCTTTCCTCGATGCTTTTTCGGATAAAACCAATACACGTCTCGTGCATCAGGTTGAAGTCATCCACCTGAAGCAACTTCCCGCCGAACTTTATCTGGTGGAAGTCATTCATGCCTTTCCACACAAAATACTCGTCGTTCGGATTGATACGAGACCAGAGTGTACTCAGGACGAAGTCAATGTCATTGACACGAACAACCTGATTCTGGTAGTAACCGACATTTTCCCGGAACATCCATCGCCATTGCAGGCCTCGTTCCATCACGTCTGAATAGTTATAATATTCATGGTTGCCCGGGACAATCAGAACCTGCCGGTAGTTCTCTGAGGCCCATTTCCAGAACTTCGTCAACGGAGCGACCTTGTCCTTGAGATAGAAAATATCCCCGGCCAACACCAAGACATCGCCCGTTACAGGCAATTCATTGTTTTTCAAATATCTGCTGTTCTCCTGGAACTCCATATGCAGATCACTCATGTATTGTATTTTCATCTTATTGTTCTCCTTTCTTTGATTGTTCAATTTGTTTTTCGATAATTGCTTTCACCTGTGCAAAAGAGACAGGTGTGAAATCATTGTTGTCCACTCCGACATCATATTGTGTCGGAAGAAGCATACTCAGCCTGGGCGCATCCTTTCCGGTATTGTTTCTGCTTGTATGCACGTGTCCAAAAAGCTGCCATATACCATTGTATGAGCCGCCATAACAAAGGAACGGACAATGATTCAGATATATCTTCTGTTTATCTACTTCGATATACATCTGCATTGATATATGCTCGAAGTATTTCGTATAATTTTGCCTCAGATTCTTGATGTCGTGGTTGCCGGAAATAAGGTAAATTTTCCCGTTCAGCCTGTTCAGTACATTTATCCATTCGGCAGAACCTCCCAGACAGAAATCTCCCAGGTGGAATACGATATCCTCCGGACCCACCACGCGGTTCCAGTTGGAAATAATTGCTTCATTCATGTGTGACACATCCTTGAAAGGTCTGTTGCAGAACCTGATGATATTTGCGTGGTTGAAGTGAGTGTCGGATGTAAAGAACACCCTGCTTCCATCAAATTTAAAATTCATAATTTTTTCATTCATGCGCATCTCTGCGCGGTTAATAATATGTAACAATTCTACCTTTGGACGGAATTGACGGAGAAGAGTTCATCGCCCTAACGTCACCAACAGGCACAAAAATAAACTGCAAGCCGAATGCAGATCCGGGCATTGTCCGGAATATGCTGAGGCGTAGCGTTTATTGTAAATCAAAGATCTAAAATAAAACCGTCGAAAAGTTTGGTAATGACTCTCCGACGGTTTTCATATATCGCATCAACGGGATACCTGCATCATTGTATCATCGATGGTTTATCAAACGTTAGTCGGAAAATTTCGCAATAAGTATTGAATGTTTCAATGCCCGAAGTATGGACATGCGACATCCCTTCAAGGCATTTGATCCCTTGATCAGATAAGTTTGTCCAGTTGTTCATTCTTCTTTGCTGCATTGTAAACTTTATGTCTTTTGATTCAATCAACTCCACAAAATTATGGTTTTTCTTGAGAACCGGCAAATTTCTTTATAAAACACCTGTCGTTCTGGACAATACGAATCTGCTATTTATATTTTTAGCAATAAAATCAATACATATTAGTTAGTTGCTCATTGTAATCATTTTGCTATCTTTGAGGAAAAATGGCACAATCAGCTCTTACAATTAGATTGGACTCCGATTTGAAAATGCAATTCGACAGTCTTTGCGAAGAATTCGGTATGAGCACCAACACGGCGTTCAACATTTATGTGCGCCAGTGGTCAGATTGATGATATCAGAGTAAAAAAATATAGATAAGCATCAATACATGAACATGAAAAATACATTGATAACCTTTTTATTGCTGATAGCAGCGATTACTGCATCTGCGCAGGATTTTTCCGTTTTTCAGGGTGGAGCAGGTTCTAATATACGACCGGAGGGATGGCTCAAAGAGTTTCTGTTGAGACAGAAATCCGGTATGACAGGGCATCCGGAAGCTTTATCATATCCTTATGATTCCTGTTTATGGAACGGAGAAATAGGACGTAATACCGAAACTTACGGTAGCGATTGGTGGCGTTATGAGCAAACGGCATATTATACTGACGGGCTCATAAGACTTGGTTACTTGATCGATGATCAAGATATGGTTGACACAGCAGTAGATGGGATAAACTACACATTGGCGCATGCCTCAGACAAAGGTGTACTTGGTAATCCTAAAATTGAATCGATGTGGCCTATGTGCGTGTATTTTCGTGTCCTTGAGGCATATTACGAAAGTACTGGTGACCAGAGAGTCATTGATGCACTCCACAAACATTATCTGAATTTCACGATTGAGGAAATTGGTAACTGGCGAAATATTGTCAGCTTGGAGGGAATGCTCTGGGTTTATGGGAAGACTGGTGACCGGAAACTTCTTGAAAGGTGTGAGAAAGCGTGGAATGCCGGGACTTTTGGTGATCTTGTTCCAGAAACATGTAGGAATGATGAAAGATTGGTGATGCATGGTGTAACTTGTGCCGAAGAATTGAAATTGCCGATGTTGTTATATGCATACACAGGAAATGAGATGTACCGTGATCTGGCGTTGAATGCAGAATACAAACTGACCCGCGACCATATGCTTCCTGATGGTGTTCCGGCGAGTGCTGAGGCCCTTGTCGGGAATGAGAACATTATTAACAGTCATGAAACGTGTGATATAACAGACTATACATGGAGCCTGATCAAATTTTTGACGGTAACCGGAGATGCGAAGTGGGCTGATAAGATAGAACGTGCTGTCTTCAATGCTGGACCTGGAGCTATCACAAAAGACTTCAAGTCTCTCCAGTACTTTTCATCTGTCAATCAAGTAATCGCTACTGGAAATAGCAACCACAATGAATTCTTCCACGGTTCTACATGGATGGCTTTCAGACCGACACATGAAACAGAATGCTGTTCAGGAAACGTACATCGTTTTATGCCGGATTATACAGCATATACTTGGCTGCATGGCAATCATGATGAGATTACAGCAGCATTATACGCGCCTACAACGTATCGGTTCAAGACAAAAGATGCAGTTGATTGTACGATTGAGGAAAAGACTCTTTATCCATTTGACGGATTGATAGATTTCAAATTCTCTCTGTCTGCGGCGACGACTTTATCTTTTTGTCTGAGGATTCCCGAATGGTCAGCAGATTCTCAAATCTGGGTGAATGGAAAGTTGATGGATATGGAAATGGTTCCGGGAACTTTTGTCAAGATAGAGAGAGCGTTCTCTGATGGTGATCACATCACACTGTCTTTGGATATGAGTCCTCGAATTACTGATGTTCGTAATCAAGGCCTGTTCATCACAAGAGGCCCCCTGCTTTATTCCTTCAGTGTCCCACACTCAAAAGAGGAGGATACTAACGTATATGCGAACATGAATGGCAAAGTCCCAGGAAATCCTGATTTCAAGTGTTGGTCTATGATTCCTACAGGGAAATGGAACTATGCTCTTGATCTAAGTCATGCCTCAGAGATTGTAACAGAGAAGAATGATAGTTACTCTGTTGGTGATTATCCATATGATGAAGGCAATTCGCCATACATTCTGAAGGTTCCAGCAAAAGAAATAGCGTGGCAATTGGATTCCAGCCGATATACCCCTGTTATGCCCAAAGGAGGCTTTGCAGAACCCATAAAGGATAATACCGTATGGCTGGACCTTGTACCATATGGTTCTACCGAGCTCAGACTTACGGTCTTCCCAAGAACCGTTAACCATATTGAAGAATAATCATCTGAACGCATCAATATCGTGAAGCGTTGAAAACCCCTGTGACAGAGGAAACGAGATGGCGGCCATACTTGAGCAAAATATCCATCAAGGATGGACTTTGCAAAATCATTGTTCATATCCCGCATTTTTAATCATTTCCAATGCTTTCTCGTGCTTGGCGTTTATGCGTTTTAGCTCTTTGATTTTGGCCGCGTCATTTGATGCGACGGCTGCTTCATAAGACACTTTGCCCCGCTGCAGATTGTGGTGGAGGTCATTGAGTTTGACATTAATAGCCAAGGGATTACCTGAGAGTATTATTTTATTGACGTACTCATCATACGAGTCCTCATCTTTACGATGTGTTAAAATAGGGACTGTCGGAAAATGCCTAAAAAGTTTTCAACTTTC
>ULSR01020682.1_pt1 | contig 15610 bp, 10 predicted proteins | sample 1956861 | NCBI WGS metagenome assembly ULSR01 (sample SAMEA4835713, study PRJEB28245) | human gut metagenome | biome: gut microbiome; material: fecal sample | place: Denmark | collected 2008 | reverse complement strand
CTTCGGTAGAAACGTACATTCCGGTTTCTTTCTTCACCTCTTTCAGCCATGCCAGACCGTCTACGCCTACACCTTCGAAACCACCCGGTTTGGTACGCGGTTTCCAGATTCCGGCACGGAATATCTTCATTCCCTTTTCGGCCAGTTGCTTGGCGGTGCACATTACTTGTTCTTCTGTTTCGGCGCTGCAAGGACCTGCAATTACCATGGGACGTTTGTCCTCAACGCCCGGCAGCAAAATCGATTCTAATTCAAGTTCCATATTCTTTTATTTTTGTTCAATTATATTTTTATTGTATAGATATTTCTCAGTGTCTTCTGAACCCTCTGCAACTCCCGTCGATAAAGCCTTTCGAACGTGTTAATAAATACAGGCCTCGTTTTTTAAAAACGTTGCCCTTATTCTTTAAAAACGTCGGGCACGTTTTTTAAAACGGTGAGTGGCTTGTGTTACAGGAGCTCTTTTTTGTAAATATATTACTTCATCTCCCTGATGCGCTTCAATGCCTCTTCCAATTTATGGTCTTTGCAGCAAAGCGAGATGCGGATATACCGTTTTCCGTTACTTCCGAAGATAAATCCAGGTGTGATAAATACGCGTGCGTTATGCAACACCTTTTCAGTCAGTTCTTCCACGTCGGCGCAGCTATCGGGAATTTTTCCCCAGAGGAACATACCTACCTGTTTTTCATCGTATGTACATCCCAGTGCGTGCATGATTTCCCCTGCCAGATGGCGGCGGTTGCGGTAGTTCTTGTTATTTCCGTCGTACCATTCCTGTTCGGCTTCCAAGGCGTTGGCGGCTGCCAGTTGCATGGCGCGGAACATACCGCTGTCGATGTTGCTCTTCACTTTCAGGATCCATTGCACAAAGTCGGCGTTGCTTGCCAGCATACCGATACGCCAACCCGGCATATTGTGGCTCTTGCTCATGGAGTTGAACTCGATGCAACACTCTTTGGCGCCCGGCACACTGAGGATGCTGAGGGGGTGGTCGTTCAGGATGAAGCTGTACGGGTTATCGTTTACAATCACGATGTCCTTGCGGCGTGCAAAGTCCACCAGTTTTGCATAAAGTTCCGGGGTGGCGTTAGCTCCGGTCGGCATGTTCGGATAGTTGGTCCACATCAGCTTTACGCGGCTCATGTCCATCTTTTCCAGTTCGTCGAAGTCGGGCATCCAGCCGTTTTCCTCTTTCAGGTTGTAGTTGATGACTTCCGCGCCCAGTATCTTGCTCAATGAGGTATAAGTGGGGTAGCCCGGATTGGGAACCAATACCTGTTCGCCCGGATTGACGAAGGCCAGTGTGACGTGCAGGATACCTTCTTTCGAGCCGATGAGCGGCTGTATCTCAGTATTAGGATTCAGCTCCACGCCGTACCATTTCTTATACCAGGCGGCAAAGCTGCGGCGAAGTTCGGGGATGCCGACATAAGGCATATAACCGTGTCCGTCAGGATTTTGTGCTTCGCGGCACAGGGTCTGTATGGTTGCTTCCGAGGGAGGCATGTCGGGACTGCCGATTCCGAGGCTGATTACGTCTTTTCCTTCGGCATTCATTTGTGCCACCTCTTTCAACTTCTTGGAGAAGTAGTATTCGCTCACGCTGGCCAACCGGTCGGCGGGCTTGATCTTAGATGTTTGATTTTCCGTCTGCATATTCGCCTAATATTTTAAGTTCTTTGGTTAGCGGTGTGATGGCCGCGATGGATTGTTTATATCTCAGTAGGTTGTCGAAAACAACGTCTACGTAAAATTGGTATTCCCATTCCCGCCCGATGATGGGCAGTGACTGTATTTTGGTCAGGTTGATGCTGTAGAACGAAAGAATGGACAGTACTTGCGAGAGGCTCCCTTCCGTGTGGGGCAGTGTGAATACCATGCTTGCCTTGTTGGTTTCCGGGTGTGGATGGCGGCGTATTTCGTCTACTTGCCAGGGATCGGCAACCACCAGAAAACGGGTGAAGTTGTGCTTGTTTGTTTCGATGCCTTCCTGCAACACCTTCATGCCGTAACGCTCGGCAGCAGCCTTGGAGCAGATGGCGGCGTGTCCTTTCAGGTTCTCCCGCTTGATGATTTCGGCGCTGAGGGCGGTGTCTTCCGCTTCCACTACTTTCATCTTCGGGTGCTGGGCAAGGAACTCGCGGCATTGCATCAGTGCGATGGGGTGGGAGTTGACTTCCGTCAGATCGTTCCAGTCCTCATCGGGCAGGCAGACAAAGCTGTGTGAAATGCGTAGTTTGTATTCGCCTATGATTTGTGTTCCGCTCTGCCGCAGCAACTCGTTGTTGTGCAATAGGCTACCTGCAATGGTATTCTCTATTGCCAACATTCCTATGGTCTTGCTGTCCTTCTTCACGGCTGCAAACACGTCCTCAAAAGTAGCGCAACAGATTAACTCTATTTCTTCTCCTTCGAAGTACTTGTGTGCGGCAATGTCGTGATACGACCCTAATGTTCCTTGAATGGCTATTCTTTTCATACTGTTTCTTTAAAAAAAAATCCCGCTTCCATACAATGGAGCGGGATTAAGTATATTACTTTAGTTCTCTATTCAGTTCTTAAGCATCACTGTCACTTGACACATACAAACTCCCGCTCTACTTTCTGGCTAAAGTAAAAGTAAAAAAAGAAGTAATATGTATAAGTAAACAAATTCATACTTTCGTTTTCTTTTTGTTTTTAATTTCGTGGCAAAAGTAATACTTTTCTCTTATATGCAAGCAAAAAATGATATTTTTTTTATTTCTTCTTCAAAATTAGCTTTCAGACGAGTGCTTCCGGTTGTCCTTTTTTGCCGGAAATCCGTCAATCGTCGTGCATGATTCCCTTGATTTGCTCCCATTTGTTCACGGCATCGTTGGACTGTGCTTTTCCCGGAGTGCTCCGGCCTTCGCGGATGTACTTTTGCAACAGGTCTTTCAGTTCGCTGACTATTTCGGGATGTTCTTGATAGACATTTTTGCTTTCGGTGGGATCGTCTTTCATATTATAGAGTTGAATCGGTGGGAGCTGGGCAATGGCTTCCTTGTCCACACCCGGTTTGGGGTAGCTCCAACCGCCGGAACTGGGGGAACACAACAGTTTCCAGTCTCCTTTACGGATGGCAAACTCTCCGCGGATGGAGTGGTGCACGGTTGCTTCACGGATGGTTGGCATGTGGTGCGGATTCCGGATGAGGGGAAGAATGTTGTAGCTGTCTTCCGCTTCGTTATCTTTCAGGGGATAATGGTTGAGGGCGGCAAAAGAAGCGTAGAAGTCGTTGAGGCAGACAGTTTGCGCACAGGTGCCTCGACCTGCACCGTTGACCCATTCCACGATGGTGGGTACGCGGTGACCGCCGTCGAAGAGGTCGGCTTTCATGCCTCGCCAGATGTAGTTGGCATGATGCCCCTTAGCTGCCATTTCGGGGATACCTCCGGCGGGAGAGCAACCGTTGTCGGTGGTGAAAACTACGATGGTATTGGAATCTATGCCGTTGCGCCGCAGGGCTTCGCGCACTTGTCCCACTACATCGTCCACCATCAGGACGAAGTCGCCGTAATCACCCAGTCCGGTTTTTCCTTTGAAGGCTTCGGCGGGCAGGATGGGGGTATGAGGGGCGGGCAGGGGCAGATAGAGGAAGAAGGGGCGTTCGTCTTGCGCGTGACGGTTGATGTAGTCTACTGCGCGGTGGGTCAGGTTGGGCAGACAGTCTTGGTGGTTGAAGTCGTTGCCTATGGCGCCTGCACGCCAGAAGCCCGGTTTCTTTCCTGCGGGTACGGTGCCTATTTGGGTGGTGGTGGGCTGGCGGTTTTCTATGTATACATAAGGAGCCATGTCGAGGGAGCCGCAGAAGCCGTAGAAATAGTCGAAGCCTAAGTCGGCAGGACCGTTGGTGATGGGTTTGGAGTAGTCCACGTCTTCGTCGTTGAGGGCGTTGGCGTCGGGTTTCTCATGTCCCGGTTTTGTGCCCCAGTTCCAGCCTAAATGCCATTTGCCAATGCAGGCGGTGGTATATCCGTTTGCTTTCAGCATGGATGCCATGGTGCTGCGGGTGGTGGGGATGATGGGGCGGGAGTAGCCGTAGAGTACACCGCTTTTGAGGCTGGAACGCCAGTTGTAGCGCCCTGTGAGGATGCCGTAGCGGGTGGGGGTGCTGACGGCTGAACAGGAATGAGCATCGGTGAACATTACGCCGTTGGCGGCCATCTGGTCGATGTGGCGGGTTTGGATATGTGAGTCTTTGTTGTAGGCGGAGACATCTCCATAGCCCATATCGTCGGCGAGGATGAAAATGATGTTCGGCTTTTGCTGGGGTTGTGTGTCGGGGTGAGGGGATGACTGTGCATGGGCATGTTGTCCAAGGCAGAAGGGAACGGATAATAATCCGAGATAGGTGAGGTTTTTCATGATATGATGTTTTGGGTTGATTTCACTTGGTTATTATGTACAAAATTAGCTGTTAGATGGAAAGGGCTTTATTAGTTCTGTCTCAAAAGTTTGAGATATTGTTGCAAATGCAGAGTGGTTATTACGAATTTAAACAAGGGAAGAATTCTGTTAATGTATTATTCTTTTTCTGATCCCATAAAAAAGCATTCTTCCTTTTGGCTATTCCCTGCAATTCATCTATCTTTGCATTAGCCGAAGAGAAATGCGGCGTGATGAAGCTATTTTTGACAAGGAGAAAACTGGTAATTTTATTTAAGTCAAGAAACAGAACTTCAATAAAGATGTTTCACGCAGACCATATAGGGTCGGGCGTGCAAGCGTATTTATTGGTTCTGTGGGTATACCAGTACCTCTCCTTGGATAAATATGAACTATACGTCCGACTTCTTTTTGTATAAAGGGGGATGAGGGCGATTTTAAATATTTAAAATCCAAAGAAGACATGAATACCCCGAAGGATGAGATGATAACAGAGGCTCTCCACTGCATGATAGAACAGAGGAAACACGAGATATGGGAAGTGCTCTACCCATTAAGTATAAAATATGGTTTTACGCTCGACTCCGACTATGCCAGCATCAAGCTGGAACCTCCCTGTAAAGACTTTCCAGAAGAAAAATGTGGATGCAAAATACCGCTTGATTCCGTGTACAGTGCCTTTGTGAAAGGTGATTTTCTTTATGTGATGTGCCGCGGGAAAGTGTATTTTATCCTCGATCTGGAAAGTGGTTTGTGGAGACTGTATTTGCCAATGCACCGACCTCCAAGGCTGAAAGTACTGTGGTGGAGGATTCAAGAGACAGTAAGGGATTTGGTGTGGTTGGTGAGGCATTGGAGGGATTGAAACAATTCACTACAGGATAATTTCTACCTGATAAAAAATACTCTTATAAGAATTTTCGAGGATTGTTCTCATAAGAATGATGTCATGCTATCGTGTATTTGCATGAAGAAGGAGATTGAGGGGAAAGTCAATTTCCTGTCTGTATGTGTCAAATCATTTAGATTATTCGTACTTTTGCCCGACCGGATATTGCAGTTCGAAAGTCTCAATAACCGGCGGGGCATAAGTATTTGCTGTTATTCTATTATCAGTTCCATCTGAATATTACATCGCTGGTAAGAGGTGCTGTGACCAAAAATCTTTTTAAATCCTAATTTCTCATATATATGAATTGCCGGTTTTAAAATGGTGTTACTCTCTAAATAAAGATTTCTTCCTCCTAACTCTTTTGCTCTGTTTATAGTGGTTTGTCCTAAAAGAACTCCGATTCCTTTCCCTTGTACTTTAGGGCTGACAGCGAGTTTAGATAACTCGTAATCATAATATTCGTCATTCATTTTAAGCAAAGCACAGACGCCTACCGGTTCATTTTTGTAGAGTGCAACCAAAATTTCTCCCCCTTTTTCTAAAATATACTTTTCAGGGTTATCAATTGCCGCATAATCGGCTTCTTCCATTTTGAAGTATTTATTTATCCATTCTTTATTGAGCGATTTGAATGCTTCTTGATAACAAGGCTCATAAGGTACTATTTTGATGTCCTTACTTTCTCTCTGCCGTTTTACCTCTTTTACACGGTCAAGTAAGGATTCTTTTGATAATAAACATTCCCATTCTTCAATAGCTCGCCATAAGTCGTTATGAGTTGCAGATAAAATACTTTCTATAGTAACGGTCATATCAAAGCATTCCTCAGTCAGTATCTCCGACATTTTCTCTCCCTTGGAAGATAACATTATTAAGTTTTTTCTTCCATCTGCTTTATCCTTTGTTTCTTTTGCAATACCTCTTGCAACCATTTCTTTTACAATGTTGCTGACCGAAGGGTGCGAATGTCCTATCTCTTTTGCGATTGCGGTGATTGTTTTTGCTTCACCATGTGATAATACGAAAAAGACAGGAAACCATTTTGCACGAATATCTATTCCATACATTTTGTGAATCAGTTCGGCATCATTAGTTATTTTGTCGGTTAGCATTCGCAGTCTACTGCCAATAGCCATTTTACCTGTTTGATTAAAAAAATCCATATTCTTTTTAATTTAAGTTTAAGTAGATACGTAATTGGTTACGCAAATGTAAATGGCTTTTTTCATACGACAAATATTCGGAGTAAGTTAATGGTTTTAATAAATGTTAATTAACTGAGATATCGGTAGTTGGTGAGGATGCGGAATGGATATTACTATGGGTGTTATGGGATAGTAATGAATAAATAGATACGCGGACGACGCGGATAAGGCGGACGAACGCGGACTTTAATTTATCAATATTGTAGCGCAGCCTTTTTAATCCGCGTCGTCCGCGTATCCATTTAACTCATAACTCGTCCAAAAAGAATTAATTCATCTGATACGTAATGGATGAGATGCGAATCAGAAATTTCTCCTGTATATCGGTAATTCTTTCCCCAACTCCGTATGAACCACCTCGAAATTGACAAAGCCATTCACGGACTCCGGTTCTAAGAGCGTTACCGCAAGGTTCGCATTCTTCTGTGAAAGACGAATGATGAAACAACCTGCCGGGAAGCTCTTCTTTTCTTTTATCATCCGTGTAGATACTGTGACCGGATAAATCTTTTCCCATTCTTTGGTAGCTTTCTTGTATCCGGTAACCATATACTTCTCTACGGTGGCTGTGAAGGGTTTTCCTATCTCTTCTACCTCTATTCCTAAAGCCCGCAATTTCTCTGCTTGCATCCGGCAGGTATCTGGCAGAATATATGCTTTGGGACGTTTGCGTACTAACTCAGCTTTCAGTTGAAGCGCATCGAAAGTAGGCAGAGGCTCCGTAAAGCGTTCGTTCTTAGTAAGGTCAATAAAAGTAATGGGAAGCTCTGTCCGTACAGATTGAAAAGTGACGGATATATTATTCTTTCCGCTGCAAGTCTCTTTCGCTGCCTTTCGTATCTCACTTCTTACTTCTTTTGAATGAAGAGCTGCTGTTTCCAAAAGACTGCGGGATACCAGAAAACCACATTCCGCACGACGGGCAAAACACGCTCTTCACAATCCTATTCCACGGATTTCTATGAACAGAGATACCGCATTGGTAAGCCCCTGAAACGTGGAACTGGATTGTGGACTCTTAGCATCTTTCATTGCATACAAACTATCATTCCTGACACTGGGTGTAAAGTAAAAGCCTGAATGATAACCGTTAGCCTCCAATGTCTTCTCTGCTTCTTCACGGAATAAGCCGTTGGAAAGTGTACGTATTCCGGCAGGGATGTTCAAATGCCCGCTGGGTAGGAAAAGGACATCGGCGGCCGTAGCTGTTTTAGTACCCCTTAGCAATTCAAACTCCTTGCGGAAAGGATTGAATTCGTGGATGTCCAGCGCTATTTCGGGGTTCCATTCCTTGTACGCTTTTTTAAGAAGAAGAGTCACCGGATCAGTAAGTTTACTTTGATCCCGGTTCAAATCATACCCACTGCCCGATTTACGGATTTGCATGGCATAACCATCCGTATTGGCTACGGGAACAAGTGCAAGAGAAACCTTTTTCAATAGTTCAGTACCTTCAGGTGTATTCAGTAAATAATCGACAAGCATACAGGCTGCTTCCGGCCCGGCAGGTTCGTTGCCGTGCAGTCCTGCTTGTATCCAGACTCTTATTTTCTTTTTCTCGTTGGGAGTTCCGAAATAGAGCACGGGGATATCCCTGCCCTGTGGAGTCTTTCCTATATTGGACAGCGTAACCTTATCGGGATGCCTGTCGGCTAAATCCTTCAAATACCTGTTTATCTCGAACAAGGAAGCCAGACCTTCTTCAAGCGGTTTGCTGAGGGTGGGAGTGGAATATTGCTGCTCCGGTTCGGGATAGAAACGGCGGGTTACCTCTTCCGGCTGCACCGTGGGCTGGATATTCCAGAGAGAAGGGTTGCTGAATACGGTTTCTTGCGCAATACGTTGCAGATAGAGTGCTTCCTCTTCGGGCAGTCCGGCATAATAAGTACCTGTATAGGGTTTCTGAAAAAATACGCTACAGAATACATTGGCGACAAGATAAGAACCCTGTCGGGAAGGGTGGCTGTGATCGTTATTGTAAAGCGTGATGCTTGGATTTTCCGTGCGGACACGCTTCCAGGCGATGCCGACGGGGGCACACCAGGCATTCAGTTGTGCGGTCATCTCCAAATAACTTTCAGCCAGTCGTTGCTGCATTTCGGCATACGTGTCGATGTCGTGTCCCCAGGTCATGTAGAAGACGGTTTTTCCTTTCGGATTGCAGAGGCGGCGCAGGCTGTCGAGGGAGTGGGCGGGCTTGTACACATTCTCCCGCACCCATTCCTTTTCGCGGGCAGGCGCTTTACTTTGGTCTTGCAGGATGACGAAATCCCAGTTTCCTTCACGAATGGCATCCAGGGTTTCAGGGTTGGCGGCATGTTTCTTCAATGTCCAACCGCCGTGTTCCACTAATTTTACAGAAAGCTTGTGGCCGGTGGAGGCGGCAAGGGCCTGCACTTGTCGGACTAAACGGTTGTATTGTGTGTAGCTGTTACCTATGAACAGCGCACGGAGAGAGTCTCCCAACATGACAGGAAGGGCACGTCTGCCCATTCCGGTGGAGTGGTGTCCGATGCCTTGTTCTTCTATTTTCTGCCAGTTGCAGGGCCAGTTGTGTTCGGCTGCTATCCGGTGGAGGTATTGGTAGAACTGATTGCCGCGCTCATAACGGTTGCATCCCTGTGCTTCGGCTTCGGGAGTCTTCCTTAAATATGATTCACGGATGGTATCTCCCGTAGCCAGTTGGAGGATAATCGGTTTGGCAAGATACTTCCTGATTGTTTCGGGGGTGACATACGGAATGTTGCGTACTCCGTAGGGAAAATCTAGCGAAGCATCGGGGAAAGTGTACCATCCCGGACTGCCGATAACAGCTTTCTCCACATACGGGCTGTCATGGAAAAGCATGAAACGCTGCACAAACTGCCCTCCGGCTGAGTGACCGTAAATCATATATCCTTTCCGTTCACTACCTGAAGATTGGCGGACGTACTCGAAGATTTTATCAACCAGTGCCGGAGTTCGCTTTTCAGCCGGACGTATCGTATGATCCTTGTCGTCCATGACACCGATTTCCTGATAATCGGGTAAAGGAAACCTTTCCAAATCGAAGTGAGGAATGAAGACCATGAATTTATGCTTCTCTGCCTCCTGCTTCCAGGCTTTGAGTAGATAAGTGTAACCGCGGTCGGCACCTTCGAAGACAAAAACAATGGGCATACGGCGCACATCGCCCGAAGCCGGAATGTAGTAGTGCACATCTACCGGACGGTCGGCAAAGGGAGGATAGTCTTTGTAGGTGAACTTGCCTTCACCTACGGGAAGCACGGAGGCGGCACGGAGTCCGGTGCCCAGAAAAACAATAGCAAGAAGTAGAATTAATCTTTTCATTCTTCATACCTCCCTTTTTTAATGACTTCCTTGTCTTTTAGGACGAGTTTGCCGCGTGCTATGACGTGCGTCAGTTGAAGTTCGGAATCAAGGAAACAAAGGTCGGCATCGAAACCGGCGGCCATTCTGCCTTTGGTGCGCAGTTTGAGGTTGCGTGCCGGATTGCTGGTGATAAGGGTCAGTGCCTGTTCCAGAGGCAGAAGTCCTTCTTTTACGAGCAATGTCATCTCCTGCAAGTTGAGGTGCAGGGGAGCGGGGCGATAGGTCGTTTCTCCTGTTTCGGGATTGGTGCGGCGCACTCCGCCACGGCCGTCACTGGAGAAGGTGATGCGGTCGAGGGGCACGTGGGCTTCGAGGGCTTTCATGACGCAGCGGTGGGGAGCGTCGAATTTGGTTCCTCCGGTGGATAAATCTACCATGCCACCCATGCAGGCAAATTCTACGGCTTGCTGGAATAAGGCTTCCGTGCGTATCAGGTGGGTGGGCGAGAGGTAGGAAATCAGTGTGGGATACTTGCGGGCGATATCCAGCAACGGAGCGATACCATCGGGCAAGGCTCCCAGATGAATATGTAGGATACCTCCTTTGCCGGAAGTGAAACCGCCGAGGCGTACCTGGTTGATGAGGCGCAGTATCTCCAGTTCGGTGGGGAAAGCGCTGCGGTCGTCACTCATGGCGAGTTTGCAACCGATCACTTTATCGATGAAGATGAGATCGTCGGCTACGCAGGACATCAGTGTTTTGGGAGGCAATCCGTAGAAACTGGTAAGCATGTAGGCACTGAGGCCGTCGTCTTCCAGGGCTTTGGTTTTGGCGTAAAGGGTGGTCAGTTCTTTTACGAAACCGTCCGTGCCGAGTAGCCCTACCACGGTGGTGGTTCCACAAGCCACCAGTTCGCTCATGGAGACGTCGGGGACTAAGGAAGCATAGCCGGTTTGTCCGCCGCCACCGGTGATGTGGACGTGCTGGTCGATAAAGCCGGGGGTGACGGCACATCCGCCGGCGTCTATGGTATTCAACGGGATACCGGTCAATTCTATCTTCCGGTCTATGAAGGCTATTTTGTCATCTGCCAGTAGAACGTCGTTCATGCCGAGATGCTCCGGAGAGTATAAGTTTGCATTTTTAATGAGTGTGAACATGATTCGGAGTTGTTTTATAGTGTTATGAAATGATAAGCTATCAGGAACAGGATGCTGCCTATAAGGGGCAGGGTGTTTCTCTTTGCCAGTTCAATGGGCGATACACCCGCCACACCGGCAATGGCGACAATGATTCCCGCTATGGGAGATGCGGCACGCCCCATGCTGGCGGATAACTGCAAGGGAAGCACGAGGGAATAGGCAGGCATACCCAACTGTCCGGCAATTCCGGGCAGCAACGGGCCGAACGAGAAGAAAGCCGCGTTTCCGCTTCCCATCAGCATGGCCGCACAGAAGATTATCAGGGCGAAGACTGCTGCGATGGCAATGCCGGAAAGTCCTATATGCGTGGAGTAATCTACCAGTGAGTCGATGAAGCCGAGGCTAATCAGTCCTTTGGAGAATATCTCGGAGGCAACAATCAGTGTCACGACACTTCCGAAGACATTTCCCATCCCTTTCCAGAAGCTGGAGAAGGCGTCAAAGGTTTTTCGTATATTGCGTGTGTGGTAACCTACGAATACGAGTGAGACAAAGAGGGAAAATAGCATGGCGGTCGTTGTATTGAGCGTTATGGGAGGCTGGAACAGGCCCACATAGGGCGAAAATACAATGAGAAGCGCAAGCGGAAGTATGGGGAGCAAGGCGAATATCAATGGAATATCCGGTTTGGCAGAGGTCTGCGGGACTTCTGCTGTTTCACTATTTTCCGTACTCTGCCTGGAGGCTTCTTTTTTATCGAAATACCTATTGTTGAAGTAAAACAGGGTCATGACTACCAAGGTGGTAGGGATAACCAACGGGAGTTGGTGGGTAATGAAATAAGCTACGTTGGTCTGGTCGATAAGTTCGGCGGCAAGGGCTGTGTTTGCCGAGCCGGGGCCCTGGTCGAACAGCGTTGCGGCGGCAATGACGGATAATGCGGTGAGGCGGCTTACTCCCAATCCGATGAGGACGGGGTAAACGGAAGCGACAAGCAAGAGTCCTAATCCGGCTGCCGAGGGGGTAGTGATAAAGAGCAACTGGCCAATGGGAATGGTGACGGTAGCTGCCAGGTAGGGATAACGGCGAAAGAAACCCAACGGTTTCATGGAGATGTGCACCAGGGCATTGGTGGCTTTTATGTGATTCATAAAGGCTACATAGCCGCCGATGGTCATAATCATCAGTCCTGCGCGGGACAGGTTGCCGATGAATGTTTCTTCTACCACTTTCACCAAATCGAAAACAACGCTGCCGGTGGATTTATCCGGAATGATGGGTTGGACATTGAGAATGAGGGCGAATGTCAACATCACAAGTCCGGCCAGCATCAAAACTCCTTGCGGGTTCAGTTTCCGGTAGAGGTAAATAGCGGTGACGGTGGTCACCAATATACAGAGGAGGAAGGCTACGACTGACATAATCTGATTGGTTCTGGATTATAATTTGTTTTTTGAAGAGTGATCGGGGATGGGACAGGAATGAATTAAATGAAGTGTCTCAATGCTCCTCCTTTTGAGAGGAGGAGAATTGGGATAGCACTATTTAATCATTGTTCTACTGTCTTATAAGTACCCTGGATTATTCTCCAACTGGCGACCTGTATTGGAATCAATGAACTCTTGCGGAATCGGGAACAACACAGGCGTATCATACGAATTCATGCCTCGTGCATCGCGTCCTGCAATCTCATTCAATTGTCGCATACGGCGTTTGAAGTAATTGTTCACATCACGTTCATCTCCACCTTTCTCCTGACTTACGCGAATCAGGGTGTGGCGGCGTTCTTCTTCGGAAAGAAGTTCACGGCTACGTTCGTCCAGAATGAAATCTACGCCGCCTGCGGTGAGTTCAGTTTCTGTGATGCTGACGGCATTGGAACGATTGCGTACCTTGTTAATCCATTTGATGGCTTCACCTGCCTGGTTGTTTTTCAGCAGGGCTTCCGCATAAAGCAAGTACGTGTCGGCGAGGCGGAGATAAACAATATCCTGATAACATCCATCTTTGTCACCATTTGCCAGCAACGGTGCCACGTAATCCCATTTGCGGGTAGTGGGCCAGTTATACTTCTTGATGGTTGTCTTATTATCATCCAGCATAGCGGCGGTTACAGTGGTGTCTACCACCATCTTACCGTTGTTAAGGAATTCCGTAATCTTGCCGTCGGCACCCTTCTCGTTAATAGTCCATACCACTGCATAATCGGATACACGGTCGTCCTGAGTTCCCTGATCTTTATAGTTGTAGAGACGGAAAGCACCCCTTGAAGGCACACAACGTCCGGCACCTTTACCACCGTTGTTTATCCAGAACACCTGAGGCCAAGTAGCTGCACCGCTTGTATAGTCGGGATCGTACTTGTTGCTCTTGTTGATGACGCCGTCGTTGGAGTAATAGTTCTTATATGTACTCTTCATATAAACCTCGGCTGTACCGAAAGCACTGTTTTCCGGTTCCGTGTTGACAAAAGCGTATAAAACCTCCGTGTTTCCGTCCGCATACATCGGTGTGCGGAATACGTCGATGAACGGACAGCCCGGATTGGCGGAGTTCTTGCCGAAACGGTTAGTTATCAAACTGTATTCAGAACCTTCTGCCAGTGGCTTTAAAACTTCGACTGCCTTGGAGGGCTGGTCCATTGCCAGATATAGTTCACCCAGATAATGGCGTGCCATGGCTCCTGAAATCTTGCTGTTGTTTTCTTCACGCAACGGTAAATTGTTCATGGCGAAAGCAAAGTCCTGTTCCATGACTTCACGGATGGATTCTACGGAGTTGCGCTCCCAGTCGTTACGGTAGTTCATACCTGTAATTTCTTCGGTGGACAAAGGTACGGCACCGAATGAATACGTCAGATGACGGTAAGCCCATGCGCGGAAGAAGCGGGCCTGTGCGATGATCTTATTCTTGTGGGCGGCAGCTTCGGTTTCGGTTCCTTTCCAGTCGATGCCACTGCCTTCGGCACGTGAAATCACCATGTTTGCCGTGTTGATGATGCGGTAACACCATTGGAAGATGTTCTGGAATATCTGCAAGTCCGTCTGGTTGATTTGAGACGGATAGTACATGTATTTAAAGTCGCTGTGTGAGTTATTACTCCATGAATTGTCCACACCGCAACCCCATGCAGAGTGCAGAACGAGCGGCAGACCGCCACCGAGTGCATCGGCACGGCGGTATTCGTTACGCATCATTCCATAGAGGCTAGTTACCATGGATTGGAACCCGCTGTAATCTACTAACAGATTTTCAGGGTAGAGTGAAGCACGCGGATCTTCTTCCAGGAAGCTGGATTCATTGCATCCGGTCATGCAGAGCACGAGTAGTGCTATCAGTGTATATTTTAGCTTTTTCATACTGTTTCTCTTTGTTTTAGCGGTTTATAAATCAAGTTTCAGACCGAATGTGAATGAACGTACCTGCGGAGTGGACTGTTGGTCGCTGATAAATTCCGGGTCGAGGCCGGTCCAGCTTGTCCAGGTTGCCAGGTTCTTGATGTTCATATATACTTCGAGGCGGTTCAGGGAAATCTTCTTTAACCAACGCTGAGGAACACGGTAGGCCAGTGTGACATCCTGCACACGGAGGAAGTCGGTCTTTTCGTAGAAACCTGCGCTCATCGGGTTTACAGAAGTATCCAGTGAGTTCTTCGGGTACTTGTTGGTAGGATTCTCCGGTGTCCAGAAGTCTACCATGAGGCGGTTCTGGCGATAGGAGTTGTGAGATACGTCGTAAAGCCAATTATTGGCTGTCTGTCCCAGTTGGGCATTGAGGAATACGCTCAGACTGACATTCTTGTAGCGGAAAGTATTCGTCATACCCATTGTTACTTTAGGGATTGCCGAGCCGATGATTTCCTTGTCTGCCGGGGTGATGTCGTTCACACCATCCTTGTCATGGTACTTCATATATCCGGGGATGGAGTAGCGATAGTTCGGGTCTTGCTGTCCGTTCGGATTAGACGGGTCGGTGATCTGCCAGATACCGATGAAGCGGTAGTCATAGTTCACGCTGATGGGCTGGCCGATGAACCATCTGGAACCAATGTCATCCATGGGGTTGCCGTTGGCATCGTAGAGACCTACATTCACGATCTTTGTCTTGTAGTGCGACAGGTTGAAGGTAGTGGACCAGTCGAAATCTTTCTTGGCAATGTTGTTGGAAGTAATCTGCAACTCTAAACCGCGGTTCTTGGTCTCACCGATATTCTCGGTAATGTTTCCCGTACCGTTGATGGTGGGGATGGAGCGATTTAGCAACAGGTCGCTTGTCTTCGACCAGTACATGTCGAATGTTCCCTGAATACGTCCGTTCCACAGTTGGAAGTCGATACCGGTATTGATGGATTGCGTAGTTTCCCATCCCAGCGAAGGAGAAGCCAGCTTGGAAGGATAGAAACCGTAGTTTGGGGTATGGTCGTCTTTCAGGTAATTGAAGGTGGAAAGGTCAGGCAATGTAGTGTAGGCGCCTACCGCTTCGTTACCGTTCTTACCCCATGACAGACGGTATTTCAGGTTGCTCACCACTTTTGCCAACGGGCTTGCCTGGAAGAAATGTTCATTGGAAATGTTCCAACCGATAGCCATGGAGGGGAATACACCGAACTTGGATTGGCTGCCGAATGCGGAGTAACCGTCACGGCG
>ULSR01014351.1_pt1 | contig 15996 bp, 14 predicted proteins | sample 1956861 | NCBI WGS metagenome assembly ULSR01 (sample SAMEA4835713, study PRJEB28245) | human gut metagenome | biome: gut microbiome; material: fecal sample | place: Denmark | collected 2008 | reverse complement strand
CCCCAGCCGCTACGACAAGGTTGTGCAGATGATCGAGGAATCCCAGAAGTTAAAGTCCGGGCTTGAGAGCCGGGCAGAGCATCTGGCGGATCGTCTGGTACCGTATTCCCTCGGCGGCACAGCGCTCACTTACCTTCTGACCCGGAATGCGACAAGGGCGCTGTCGATTCTGATGGTGGATTTCTCCTGCGCATTAAAGCTTGCCATGCCGATTTCCGTATTGTCAGCGATCCGTGAGGCTGGCTTTTACAATATGACGGTCAAGGGTGGAAAATATTTAGAGGCAATGGCTGAGGCTGATACGATCGTCTTTGATAAGACCGGCACACTGACCAAGGCAAAGCCGACCGTGGCAAAAGTGGTTTCCTTTAACGGGGACAGCCCGGATGAGCTTCTTAGGATTGCAGCCTGCATGGAGGAGCATTTCCCACATTCCATGGCAAAAGCGGTTGTTGCGGCAGCCAGGGAAAAAGGTCTGGATCATGAGGAGATGCATTCCAGGGTGGAGTATGTGGTGGCACATGGTATTTCCACAACGATCAACGGCAAGAAAGCCGTGATCGGAAGCTATCATTTTGTATTTGAGGATGAGGGAGCTGCCCTTCCTGCGGGCACAAAGGAACTGTTCGGGAGCCTGCCGGAGGAGTATTCCCATCTGTATCTGGCCATCGAGGGACAGCTTGCAGCCGTGATCTGCATTGAAGATCCGCTCCGCGAGGAGGCGGAGGCAGTCATCAATTCCCTGCGCCGCTCCGGTATCAGGAAGATCGTCATGATGACGGGAGACAGCGAGCGGACGGCAAGCGCCATTGCAAAGCGCGTCGGTGTGGACGAGTATTATTCCGAGGTGCTTCCGGAGGATAAAGCCGGTTTTGTCGAGCGTGAAAAGGCAGCCGGACGCAAGGTTATCATGGTTGGAGACGGCATCAACGATTCCCCGGCACTCTCTGCGGCGGATGTCGGCATCGCGATTTCGGACGGTGCGGAGATTGCGCGTGAGATCGCGGATATCATGGTAAGCTCGGATGATCTCTATCAGATCGTGACCTTAAAGCTGTTGAGCGACGACCTGATGAAGCGGATTCGCAAGAATTACCGCGTGATTGTCGGATTCAATACCGGATTGATCCTGCTTGGAGTCGGCGGCATTTTACAGCCGACCACATCAGCGCTTCTGCATAACACCTCTACGCTGGTCATCAGCTTAAAGAGCATGCAGAATCTTTTGAGCTAACTGAATATGTATTTTAAAAAAGTCTTTACAGATTTGCCGCCGGCAGTAAATGCGGCAGAACTGTGAAGGCTTTTTTTGTTTATATCGTAAGAAATGTTTTACAAAAAAGAATATTTTAAGATCCATTCAGATATGTTTCCAATAATTTACAAATTTATTGATGACAAAATAAAAAATGTGTATAATAAAGGCAGATGTAAAAAGTTGGCAGATAATAGCATACAGAAAGAGAGTACCGGATATGAGAAAAAAATGGATCAGACTGATTGCAGCAGCTGTGGGAAGTTTTCTGCTTGCCGGCTGCGGTGCAGATACGCAGATTGATGATTATGCTACAAATGCCGGAGCGGAGAGCTTGCAGCAGACAGCGGGGACGGAGTCGGCAGCAACAACGACCGCGACGGAGGGAATCCCGAAGGACGAGATCAAGGTGGGAGTGCTCCATCTGTCAGACCCGGCAGAAGGAAGCGGATACACGTACACGCATGATCTGGGAATTCAGGGAATGCAGCAGAACCTCGGACTTTCCGACGATCAGATTGTGCGGAAAATCAATGTCCCAGATTCCGATGAGGATGCGACAAAGCAGGCGATTCAGGAATGTATCGACGAGGGCTGTAACATTATCTTTACGACCAGCTGGGGTTACATGGAGGCGACAGCGGAGATGGCGGAGAAATATCCGGATATTTATTTTTCCCATGGAACCGGTTATATGAGCAACGGCAAGAATTTCAATAACTATTTCGGCAGAATCTATCAGGCGCGCTACTTAAGCGGTATTGTGGCGGGAATGAATACCACGACGAACAAGATCGGTTATGTGGCTGCCATGGATAACAGCAACTCCGAGGTGACGGGCGGAATCGATGCGTTCGCGCTCGGTATCTATTCGGTCAATCCGGACGCAGAGGTTTACGTCAAGGTGACGAACAGCTGGTATGACCCGGAGGCGGAGGAGAATGCGGCAAAGACACTTCTCGATATGGACTGTGATGTGATCGCCCAGCACTGTGATACGGAGTATCCGCAGACACTGGCAGAGGAACGTGGCGTATACAGCATCGGGTACAATTCCGACATGAGCAAGAATGCGCCGGATGCCTGCCTGTGCAGCGTTATCTGGAACTGGAGTGCCTACTATACCGCGGCAGTGCAGAGCCTGATTGACGGAACCTGGGACGGAAGCAACTATTACGGAGGCATGAACGAGAATCTGGTCGGTCTTACCAATCTGGCGGATTTCTGTGCGGAGGGCACGCAGGAGAAGGTAGACGAGGCGAAGGAACAGATCCTTTCGGGGCAGAACGGTGTATTTGACGGTGTGATCGAGACGAATACCGGAGAGACGGTCGGAGAAGCGGGTAAGACGCTGGATGATGCGACAATTACCAGCGGCATCAACTGGTATTTTAAGACGGTGAATGTTGTGGAATAAGCAACAAGAGGACGTAAAACGATATGCAGATACACAGACGAAATGGAGATTAGTATGAACATTAAGAAAAAGATTCTGGGAATTACAATTGCACCGGTTATTATATTGGGGTTGATTTCCATGTTTTTGACAACCACAATGGTACGGAGCGCCATGCTGGAGGAGATCGAGGAAGCGCTTCGTGGAACGGCGGCAGCCACGCTCGCAGCTTACGATCAGAACACGGGAGATTATCTGCAGACCAGTAACGGGGATATCTGGAAAGGCAGCTATAATATTTCAAAGTCCGAGAGCCTGGTAGACCGCATCAAGGGCAATACCGGCATGGATGTCACATTTTTCTACGGAGACACCCGCATTATGACGTCGGCGGTCGATGCAGGAGGGAACCGTATCTTGAATTCCAAGGCCGGTGACCGGATTGTGGAAAAGGTACTACAGGGCGGCGAATCCTATTTCAGCCATGCGGTGTCGATCGAGGGCACTTTGAACTATGGATATTTTATACCGGTATATCAGAACGGATCGACCGATGAGATCATCGGCATGATTTTTGTGGGAACGGACAAGCAGGAAAAGGATGCCGTGATCAACAAGATTCTGGGAACGATCAGCATGGCGGTGTGCGCCGTGATGATCCTATGCATTGCGATCGCCATGAAGCTTGCAACCTCGATGAGCCGCAATATCCGCAGCAGTATTGAGGTGGTAGGAAAAGTGGCGGACGGCGATCTGAATGTCTGGGTAGAAGACAAGCTGCTCGGAAGACACGATGAGATCGGCGATCTGTCCCGCGTGACGATCACGCTGCGGGATGCCATGAAGGCGACCATCCAGGAAATATCACAGAATGCCAAACGTCTGCTCGATGCGTCCGAACTGCTCGGTACTGCGGCAGATCAGACAAACGGAACCATGGATCATGTGCGCATGGCAGTCAACCAGATTGTGGAGAATTCCACCGAACAGGCACAGAATTCCCAGAATACATCGGAACATATGCGCATTATGGGTGAGAATATTACGGAGACGTCGGCAGAGGTGGAACTGTTGGATGACAACGCAGCTTCCATGCAGCAGTCCAGTGAGAAGGCGGCAGAGACGCTCAACAATCTGCGGAACATTAATGTCGAGGTGGAACGCATTATCGGTGAAGTGCAGGAGCAGACAAACCGGACCAACGATTCTGTACAGAAGATCCATGAGGCAACCGCGTTTATCACGTCGATCGCGGAGGAGACGAACCTTCTCAGTCTGAACGCTTCGATTGAGGCGGCGAGAGCCGGAGAGAGCGGCAGAGGATTCGGCGTTGTGGCAGACCAGATCAAGAAGCTCTCCGAACAGTCGAATGAGTCGAGCAAGGAGATTGAGGAGACTGCGAAGACACTCAGCGAGGATTCTGCAAAGGCGGTTGAGATTATGCAGCAGATGCAGGAGATCATTATGAACCAGAGTGCGAGCATGCAGGATACGCAGAAGGTAGTGGAAGAGGTAATCGCGCAGATTGGCAGCTCCATGCAGAGTATCCGTCAGATCAAAGAAAGCACAGGACATCTGGAAAATTCCAGAAATGAAGTGCTACAGGCGGTGAGTGAACTCTCAGAAATCGTGCAGGGCAATGTGGACAGCACGAAGAAGACATACGATGAGACGGAAGAGGTAGTGGATACTTTCAAGCAGGTGTATGTCAGTGCAGAGCAGCTCCGCGAGATCGCAGATGAGCTGGTCAGCAGTATTGATTACTTTAAGATGCAGTAAAACGAGAGGCAGCCCCAAAAAATGCTTGCATTTCTTCCTGCCGGATTTTGCATCGGATTCCGTGTCTCTTCCACGTTTTGACAATCCACGGAATGTGTCCGACAAACCGCAGACAATGAGCGGATTCCCTAGCGTCCCTAGCGGCACTGCTTCACAGACAATATAAAACCGCGCGAACCGAACTCGTCGTCATCAGCTATTCAAAACAGGGCAGATGACGACTCAGACAGCGGCTTCGCGCGGTTATGTTCTATTCAGCAGTGCCGCAAGGGACACACGAGAATCCTAAAATTGTCTGCGGGTTGCGGACACACCCGTGGAGTGCTCAAAACTTGGAAAAACACGGATCATCGCAGATGCAAAACCCGACGGGGGTAGAAATGCCGCATTTTTTGATCCGAATTTCCAGCTACATTTCCATCTGAAATCGAAAGGCATGATCTGTTTTCCATTATAGTACTTACCACGTAAAAAGGGACTGCCCGCTTATGCGGCAGTCCCTTCTTTTATGATTCTTAGGCGGATTGTTCGCAGCAATTATGCCTGCGGACCAGCAGATACAAGTGCCTTACCAGCATCGTTGCCTTCGTATTTTGCGAAGTTCTTAACGAATCTTGCAGCCAGATCCTTAGCCTTTGTCTCCCAATCGGAAGCATTTGCGTAGGTATCACGCGGATCAAGGATTCCAGAATCAACACCCGGAAGCTCTGTCGGAACCTCGAAGTTGAAGTATGGAATCGTCTTGGTCGGAGCAGTCTTGATGGCGCCGTTTAAGATGGCATCGATGATACCACGGGTATCCTTAATGGAGATACGCTTGCCTGTGCCGTTCCATCCTGTGTTAACAAGATATGCCTTAGCACCGCTCTTCTCCATCTTCTTAACAAGCTCCTCAGCGTACTTGGTCGGATGCAGCTCAAGGAATGCCTGTCCGAAGCAAGCGGAGAAAGTAGGAGTCGGCTCAGTGATACCGCGCTCTGTACCAGCAAGCTTTGCTGTGAATCCAGACAGGAAGTAGTACTGTGTCTGCTCCGGTGTCAGGATAGATACTGGCGGAAGTACGCCGAATGCATCTGCGGACAGGAAGATAACGTTCTTTGCTGCCGGTGCAGAAGAGATCGGGCGAACAATGTTCTGAATGTGATCGATCGGGTAAGATACACGGGTGTTCTCGGTTACGCTCTTGTCTGCGAAATCGATCTTGCCGTTTGCATCCAGAGTAACGTTCTCAAGAAGTGCGTTACGCTTGATTGCATTGTAGATATCCGGCTCGGAATCCTTGTCAAGGTTGATAACCTTGGCATAGCATCCACCCTCGAAGTTGAATACACCGTTGTCATCCCAGCCGTGCTCGTCATCACCGATCAGAAGACGCTTCGGGTCTGTGGAAAGTGTTGTCTTACCTGTACCGGAAAGACCGAAGAAGATAGCGGTATTCTCGCCGTTTAAGTCTGTGTTTGCAGAGCAGTGCATGGAAGCCATACCCTTGAGCGGAAGGAAGTAGTTCATCATGGAGAACATACCTTTCTTCATCTCTCCGCCGTACCAGGTGTTAACGATAACCTGCTCTTTGCTTGTGATGTTGAACATAACAGCAGTCTCGGAATTCAGACCTAACTCTTTGTAGTTCTCAACTTTTGCCTTGGAAGCGTTGTATACAACGAAATCCGGCTCAAAGTTCTCAAGCTCCTCAGCGGTTGGCTTGATGAACATGTTGGTTACAAAGTGTGCCTGCCAAGCTACCTCAACGATGAAACGGATAGCCATACGGGTATCTTTGTTTGCACCGCAGAATGCATCAACTACGAAAAGTCTCTTGTTGGAGAGCTCTTTGATAGCGATGTCCTTTACTGCATTCCAGGCTTCCTGGGTAGCCGGGTGGTTATCATTCTTATACTCATCGGAGGTCCACCATACAGTGTCCTTGGAGTTCTCATCTACAACGATGAATTTGTCTTTTGGAGAACGACCTGTATAGATACCGGTCATAACGTTCACTGCACCCAGCTCGCTGACCTGTCCTTTTTCGTAGCCTTCCAGCTCCGGTTTGGTCTCCTCTTCAAATAACATCTCATAAGAAGGATTGTACACAACTTCTGTGGTTCCGGTAATACCGTACTTGCTTAAATCGATTGTTGCCATCTTATTAAACCTCTTTCCTTTCATATTTATATGGTAAACACCTGCGGATAGCAGGCTTTACGATATCTTTTCCGGGATGCTGGAATTTGCCAACTTCCCCTACCATAATTATACATAGTTAACTCATAAAATCAATAAAAAATTGTTAAAATTTTAGCAAATTCTGTATATAAATGGGAGAGGAAAAGAGGGGGAACCTGCGGTGGAAGGCGTTGACAGTGCAGAAGGGATTCGGTATAATCCAGAAGAGTTCAAAACAGGAGTTTATCGGCAGAGATATGAAGTTCCATGGAAAAGAGAGGCCGCGGCAGACAGCCGTGGCTTTTGCACTATTATAGAAAGAAGTGGGTTTTAATTATGAGGTATCAGATCAGACACGCACGCGTCCAGTTCGGCGGGGACGTGATCCTGAGGGACGTCAATTTTGAGGTACACGACAGGGAAAAAATTGCGGTTGTGGGGCGCAACGGCTGTGGAAAGACGACCTTGCTAAAGCTGATTGCCGGGGATATAGAGATGAGCAACCCAGACAGTGACGAGGAGTGCGGCATCACGATGGCGGGCAGACAGGAGATCGGGTTCCTGCGGCAGGTCAACTTTGTGGACGCGGAGGTGACCGTGGAGGACGAATTAAAAAAAGTTTTTGTACCGGTGTTTGCCTGTGAGGAGCGCATGAAAGAGCTGGAGGAGCAGATGAAGACGGTGGCAGAGACAAAGGAGACTGCGCCGGACGGGGCGCTCCTGCGCGAGTATGACAGATTGCAGAAGCAGATGGAGGCGATGCGGGGATATTCCTGGCGCAGGGATATGGAGACGATGTTCCAGCGGTTTGGATTTGCACTGGAGGATCTGCGGCGTCCGATCGGCAGTTTTTCCGGAGGGCAGCAGACGAAAGTGGCGTTTATAAAGCTGCTTCTGACGCGCCCGGATATCATGCTGCTCGACGAGCCGACGAACCATCTGGATCTGCCGACAATCGAGTGGCTGGAAAATTATCTGAAAGGCTATGACAAAGCGGTCGTGATCGTGTCGCATGACCGGATGTTTCTGGACAAGGTGGCGGATGTGACCTATGAGATCGAGTATCACGAGATGAAGCGCTATCCGGGAAACTACACGTATTTCATGCAGCGCAAGCAGGAGGATCTCATTAAACAGGAGAAGGATTACGAGGAACAGCAGAAAGAGATCAAACGGCTGACGGACTGGATTGAAAAGTGGAAGAATACACCGACCAAGGTGGCGGCGACGCGCTCAAAACGCATGGCGATCGAGCACATGGTGAAGATTGAGAAGCCGAGACGCTTTGATACGCGCGCATTTCACGGGCGGTATACGCCGCGTATCGAGAGCTACACCAATGTGATTCAGGCAAAAGACCTCTCCATCGGCTATGATGCACCGCTGGCAGAGGTGTCCTTTTTGCTGCAGAAAAAGGAGCGTCTGGCGATCATCGGGGAGAATGGCAAGGGAAAATCTACATTATTAAAGACACTGATCGGAGAACTGCCGGCACTTGGCGGCAGCTTCAAATTCGGGCAGAACGTGGAGTGGGGGTATTTTGACCAGCAGAAAGCGGTGATGGAGCAGGCACCGACCCAGCAGACCGTGCTTGAGAATTTCTGGGCAGCGTATCCGGGGTACCTGCGCGAGGAGGTGCGCAGCGCGCTCGGCGGCTTTTTATTTTCCGGGGAGGATGTGGAGAAAAAAATGGGGCAGCTCTCCGGTGGGGAGAAGGTGCGTCTCGCACTGTGCAAAATGCTTCAGACCAGACCGAATCTTCTGATCCTGGATGAGCCGACGAACCATATGGACATCATCGGAAAAGAAGCGTTAGAGCAGATGCTGCGCGAGTACGAGGGGACGGTGCTGTTCGTGTCGCACGACCGCTATTTTATCAGCAGGATCGCCACGGGCATTCTGGAATTTTCCGGGGACGCCGTGAGGCAGTATGCGATGAATTATGAGGAATACCTCGCAGAGAAGCAGAAGTGTGCAGCTGGCGTGGCAGTGAATGCGGGAAGTGCCGCAGGGCGGAACGCGGGAGGCACCGCAGAACGGAACGCGGGCAGCAAAGGAACAGGCGGCGTGGCAGCGGAAGCGGGAAATGCCGCAGGACGGAACATGGGAAGTGCCGCAGGACAGGGAGCCCATGTGAGAGGGGCGGCGGATACCGGCAGTGTTCCGACGCTCTCGGATGTTTTTGACAAGAAGACCTATTACAATCCGGGCAAGGTGCGCTCCAGGCTGCAGCGCCAGAAGGAAAAGTATGAGCGGATGCTTGCGGAGAGCGAGGAGAAGCTGGCGGAACTTCAGATGCAGATGTTAGATCCGGCGCTTGCGAGTGATTATCCGAAGCTGATGGAACTGCAGAGTGCTGTGGATGCGGAGGAAGCAAACCAGGACAGTCTGCTGGAGCGGATGCTTGAGACGGAGACAGAGCTGGCGGAGTACGAGGAAGCATAAGAGATGAATGCAGTGTGTCTGATTACAAAGACAGCAGGGAGAAACGGGTTACGCTTCTTTTTCCATCCGCTTTAATTCCGGTAGCACCGTAAGCAGCATTGTCATAAAGCATAGGCTTCCACCGATGACGTTTGACACTGGTTCTGCGGCAAAGACACCGTCTGTTCCCATGCCGAAAGCATAAGGAAGAAGATAGGTCAGCGGCACGACGATGAACACTTTGCGCAGCAGGGAGAAAAAGATGGCGTGCTTCTTCTTATTCAGAGATTTGAAGACGGTCTGTCCGATGTACTGCAGATCCATGAAAATAAATGCGGCAAAGTAAAGCTTTAATGCGGGAATGGCGTCAGCAACCAGTGCGGCATCCGAACTGAAAATGCCGATCAGCGCCCGCGGGGCAAGGATGATGCTGCTCCACATGACGGCGGTATAGAGCAGAATCAGGAGGGCGAGGGTCAGGATCGCTTTTCGCACGCGGTCCGGCCGTCTCGCACCGTAATTGTAACTTAAGATCGGCGAGGTTCCCTCATTGATCGCGTAGATCGGTGTTTCCACCATCTGCCGGACGCTTGAGATGATGGTCATGACGGAGATGTAGACGTCGCCGCCGGTTGCACCGAGGACATTGTTGCAGAAAATGGATACCAGACTGTTCGTGAGCTGCATGATAAATCCGGCGGTGCCGAGGCTTACAATGTTTTTTGCTTCGACCAGACTGGATTTCCACTCAGCCGGGCGCAGCAGCCGCACCTTATATTCCGCGCGCCGGTGTAGAAAGCGGATCACATAGAGCGCGGACAGCGTCTGGGAGAGAACGGTGGCAAGTGCGGCACCGGTGATTCCCAGATGAAAGACAAAAATAAAAAGCGGATCTAAGAGAAAATTGGTCACGGCACCGATGGCAACCGAGAGCATGCCGGCGACGGAGTACCCCTGCGCGTTGATAAAGGGGTTCATACCGGTGGCAATCATGGACGGCAGCGTGCCGAGCAGATAGATCATCAGGTAAGGATAGGCGTATGGCAGGGCGGCATCCGAGGCGCCGAACAGCTTAAGAATTGGCGCTGCAAACAGCAGGCCGGCTGCCATCAGCACCAGAGCGCCGGCGCACAGCATGGTAAATGAGGTATTCATGATCTGACCGGCTTTTTTGGTATCTCCGCCGCCGCGGCTGATTGAGAAAAGCGGGGCGCCGCCGCTGCCGAAAAGATTGCTGAAGGCGGTGATGATGACAATGATTGGAAAACAGAGTCCGACGGCGCCGAGCGCTGTGGTGCCGACATCCGGGATGCGGGCAATATAGATCCGGTCTACAATATTGTAGAGCAGGCTTAAGAGCTGTGCGACCAGCATGGGAAGGGCGGCTCCTAAAATATTTCCGGTGATGGTTCCATGTTCAAAATCGATTCGTTTCATATGATAAACTTCCTTTATGTATCTGCGCGGATTTGTTGTTGCTTTACGCTGCAATCCAGTATACCATGATTTAGAACAGATGAAAAATATTGTTTGGATGAGAACTGATCAGACGGGAAGAGAGTGGAAACGGAGGATGGGACGGGGACCGGAAAAGTTACCGTGTACCCGGTGTTTTCCGGAATTGAACTATACTACAATGACATGCACATGGCGTACTGCAACAAGGAGCAGAAGACTGTGTATGGGACTGCCCTGTTTTCTTACTAATAAAAATAGAAAAACAGGGCAGTTTTTTGTGGAGGGAAAGGAGAGAGATATGGAGGTGGAGATAGAAAAGTGAATGCGATTGTGGCTCGCATGGAAGAAAGGATAACAGACACAAGTTTAATTGTGGAAAACAGGAACACCTGTGATGACAATTCTCCGACGGTACCGCTGACGGAGAAGCAGATTGCAGAATTACGTGCGTGTGCAGCAAAGTAGGTTCTGATGTGTCCAGGAGTGCGTTCTTTCTTTTTGCGTAGGAGTGTGCTATACTCGGTGACAAATGAGGTTTGATGAGAAGCTTGCTGCGCAAAAGCGGGAGAGGAGCAACATGTTATATTACCGGGAGATCAGCTTAAAAGATCAAAGAAAATGTCTTTTGAAAAATGCGGAACGGGCGGATGCGGCGGCGTTTCTGCATTATTTTACCCAGGCACACGCGGAGACAGATTTTCTGACAACGTATGCGGACGAAGGGACGCACTCGGTGGAGGACATGGAAGAACGGCTTGCCGCGCAAAAGGCGAGCCGCACGGAGATTGAGATCTGTGCATTTGTGGATGGCATCCTCGTGGGATCGGCGGGAAACCATGCGCTTAGTACACGCGAGAAGCTAAGGCACCGCGCGGATTTCGGAATCAGTATCCTGCGGGAATACTGGGGACAGGGAATCGGCGCGGCGCTGACCGGCGCCTGCATTGACTGCGCGAAAAAAGCCGGATTCCGGCAGCTGGAACTTGAGGTGGTCGGTGACAATGAGAACGCAGTGAGACTGTATAAGAGGTATGGGTTTATGGAATATGGAAGAAATCCGCGGGGCTTTCTGACACGCGACGGCAGATGGCAGGAACTCGTGCTGATGCGGTTGGAGCTGGAAGATGCGGGTGCGCGGAAAAATGATGCGGGGAATGGAGAGAGCGATGTTTTTTAAGGAAGATACGACGTTTAATGATATTCGGGATAAATCGCTGCAACAGTGGCTGGATGAGATGGAGCAGCATCAGGACGTGGCGGTCCGGGGCGGTGTGAAGCTGACAAGAGAGTATGTGCAGTATCTGAAGGATGAGATCGGAAGACTCCGGCATGAGAATGAAGTGAAGAATGCATATCTGAAAAAGCTGCGGGAGAAGAAGTAGGGAATTACGGGCAAAAGCGAGAAAATAATAATCAGGTATCAGGAAAAAGAAGGTCAAAGTAATGAAATATCAGTCGGTTGCCATTCTTGGCGCAGGAGCAGTGGGTTCTTATGTCATGTGGGGGCTTGCAAAAAAGAAAGAGATTGATCTGTGCGTAGTCGCATCGGGAGAGCGGAAGGCGCGCTATGAGAGGGATGGCTTTGTCATTAACGGGCAGGTGTATCACCCTGTGGTAAGGACGCCGGAGGAGGCTGCAGGTGTCGATCTTTTAATCGTTGCCACCAAGTATCAGGCGCTTCGCCCGGCGCTCGGCGATATTCAGACTGTGGCAGGCGGACACGCGACAGTGATGAGCCTGATGAACGGTGTGGACAGCGAGGAGATCATCGGAGAGGTCATTGATCCGGTCCAAATTGTCCATTCACTGATCAAGGTTGCCTCGGAGCGAAAGGGCAATCAGGTGGTTTTTGATCCGGAGACGACTATCGGTATTGTATATGGAGAGGCGGATCTTAGCAGAGGCACCGGACGCATTGAGGCGCTGAATGATCTTTTCGCGGATACAGGGCTGCACTACCGTGCGACGGACGTTATCCTCACGGAGAACTGGAGCAAATTCCGGCTCAACGTGCCGAACAACCAGGCACAGGCGATGGTGGGCTGCGGGGTGGGCACCTACCGTGACAGTGAGCATGTGGCATTTTTGCGGGACCGGCTGCGGGAAGAGGTGGACCGGATCGCGGAGAAAAAGGGGATCGATTTTGACAAGGCTGATACCTCATCCACCTTCGGCAGTAAGGTGCGGGATCGGGCGCGCTATTCCACGCTGCAGGATCTGGATGCGGGGCGGCACACGGAAGTGGACATGTTCGCCGGCGCGGTGGTGCGCATGGGGCGTGAACTGGGAATTCCGGCACCGTACAATGAGTTTACCTACCATATGATAAAGGCGCTGGAGGAGAAAAACGACGGGAAGTTCGATTATGAGTAGGGGATGGGGAAAATAGGATAAGAAGAATGACGGGAAGTCCGATGGGAAATGATCGGATTTCCCGTTTTTTATTTTATAGGAAAATGCGCCCTATGAAGTAAAAGGCTCCGCGGGGATCGCACTGTGGCGATGACAAAGGATGTCGCAAGAGGCAGGAGCGATCCGCCGCAAGAAAGGAATCCTGAAAGAGAACATGCCTTTTGTCTGGTAATGGAAGAGACGATGCAGGGGATATTTTAGGGCAGTGGCAGAAGGGGCGATTCTTGGGACTTTTTGCGAGATGCCGACGGAATATGATAATTTTCGACAAATGCGGTATGACAAAATTTTTTATTATTATGAAAGAGAAGGCGGCATATATGGAGAAAATGGATAAGGCGATGGAGGGCGTTTTGGAATATTTGAAACGTAAGGGAAAACTTACAGAACTGGAGAATGATATTCTTCTTGCAACGCAAATCTGTCAATCAAGCCCATTCGATAGCCAGGCGGCTAAGAAAAAAATAATGGAGTTTAATGCAAAATATAGGGAAGTATGCAGTTCTATTCTTGTAACTCCGGGAATCAAGTCAAAACCATTGTTTGACATGAAAGATGAGGAAGTCTGGGAAAGCCTTTGGATACAAGTGGAAGCATTGTGTGGAAGGGAACTGGGGGAGATTGAGAGGGGATGGATGAAAGAAAAGAATAAAGATAATGTTGAAAATTATACTTGTAAACAGAACGATGGTTGGGGTAGAATGGAAGAGAGGAGGAAAAGAGATATAAAAGATCGATTATAAATTATGAAGAAAATTTTCATATTGGTGATAGAAAGAGTGCTTGAGACAATTGCAGCGGCTGCTGAATTTCTGGATTCCAAAGATTTCGACTTGGATGATTTGGTATATGCAAAGGATTTTGCAAAACTCTCCTTATTGCAGACAGCTGCTAATGCGGTATCAGAATCCAAAGAAATCAAGAAATAGTTTATGACATGAAGCATACGAAGATTTGAAATCTGGAAGAGCTATTGATAACAATGGATTTAGAAGCAAGAAAGGTAATTTCCATCCTGATCAGCCAACATATAAGGAGAATAATGAATTCCTGGAGATGTTAAAAATGGAAGGGATAAGATTCGTGGCTGATGTGACAGGTGCTTTAACATTTTCAATTGCATTACCAACATTAAAGCGTTTTACTGATGAAAAGATATATCCGTATTTTTCTGAAAAATGGGACACGTGGAGAAATCAAAAAAGAGGAGTAGTTTGTGCTTCGAAGATTTTGGACAAGTCGGATATCAGCCAAGAAGAAAAATCAGAAAAAGACAAGGTTATCAATTTGGAAGAGTATCGTAAAAGAGCATAATGTTGTGGTTTTATTAGACGCTGGGTATTTATAATATTAGTTGTCAGCGTAACATCAATAAATTTTCATTTTACAGTAGATAAAGAGGGAAAAGAATGTTATTATTTTCAACTATCCTTGAAATTGACAAAAAACTGACAAAAGATGATTTTATAAATTTAGTGATTGAATGGAATCAGAAAGGTCATCCAGAAAGTGTTATATCAGGCATTGAGTGGAATGGTGAAAGAAATGTTCGCTATGAAGATGAGAATAAATGCTTAGAAATTCAAGAATACAGAAATAAAAATATAATTGCAGTTCGTTTTGAAAAGAGAGAGTCAGACGGAGCTGTATGGGATACAGATTATATTATGAATTTTTCAGAAATGAAAATGGCAGTAAGACTGGATCGTAGTTATATTGAAGAGGCATTAAATGTTGATACAAAATTCTTTACGCCGTTTTTTATTTCTATGTTAATTGATCGAGGCTATATTCTGAAAGACGGTAATCTTGAAGTGCGGCGTACACCTTTAATCGTTGATGAAGAAAATCTTGATTTGATAGTTAACGTTACAAATGGAAGTGCAAGATATAAATTACCAGTTGTAATTATCACGAAAACTTTTTATGACGAAGACCCGGTGGATATTAATAAACTAGCAAAGGAATTAAAGGGCGTAGCTCATGTTTTAGTGCAAAAGACAAATTGCACGAACCCTAGATTGAAAGAATTATGTGATGGTAACAACGAATATTATGGTGCTATTGGAATATATCATCCGAATCCTGCAATCGGGCATAGAAGGTATCTGTACAGAATGTCCGAGGGTATTGATCGTATTCTTTCTGATAAAGTAACGAGAACAGTTATGCAGTATAGTAATTCTCAGATGGTAGGATCGCTGTATACGTGGTTTGGAGTAAATAATGCAATACTGCAGGACAGGTTAGCCTGTAAACGTGAAGAAAATGTAGAAGCAGAAGCTGGACGAAGGAAGGCTCTTTATGAATTACTTACTCTCAAGTCGGATTTGGATCAGACGAAGGAAAGTATGCGTCAGCAGGCTTTAAAAGAGGCAAAAGCAGAAGCGGATAGAATCTTGGATGACTTTGAAGGAGATATGCAGAAGAAAGATTCTGAAATTGAAAGACTAACCGCTGAACTTCAAAAGAAAGAATATGAAATAAGCTGGTTAAGAGCTAAATTGGACTCTATGACAGATGTTCCTGTTTTAATTGCTGGGGATGAGGATGATTTTTATCCTGGAGAGGTAAAGGACTTCGTATTGTCTGCCGTGAAAAAAGAACTGTCTGCCACAGAGACAAGAACAAGAAGATACGATGTATTGGCGGATATTTTGAATGCTAATAACTATGAAGCAATAGGTGAACAAAGAGCAGAAGAGGCAAAGCGTTTACTCAGTAACTATAGTGGAATGACACCAAAATTAAAGAAAGGATTAGAAGATATTGGTTTTATTTTTGATCAGTCAGATCATCAGAAAGTAAAATATTACGGTGATGATCGGTATACGATCATTTATGCCAGCACCCCAAGCGATAAAGGACACGGTGGAAAGAATAATGCAAGAACCACCATGAAGAAGGCATTTTAATGATATTGAAAGAATACTGAGGCTGTCGCAAAATCATCAAAATAGATGATTAAACGGCAGCCTCTGCCGTTATGGTAAAACGTTACTCCAACTCACAAAAAGTTGAAGTGATTTTATATCGGACCGCAGGATTATTTGGCAGTTACTTTTGAATGAAAAGCCTAATCCCCCAGCTATGCTGGGGAGAATGGAAT
>ULSR01061986.1_pt1 | contig 16035 bp, 10 predicted proteins | sample 1956861 | NCBI WGS metagenome assembly ULSR01 (sample SAMEA4835713, study PRJEB28245) | human gut metagenome | biome: gut microbiome; material: fecal sample | place: Denmark | collected 2008 | reverse complement strand
AGTGATGAAGCGCTGCAATCCTATATAGAACGAAAAATCCACCCGTATCTTCCGAAAATCTCAAACAAACAGATTCTGGATGCTTACCGCGTGCTGTGCACAGAACAGAACAAGCCGCATCCTGCGTCGCTCAGAGAACTATATGAGGAAGAATACCGCGCACTTTGTGAAGAAACGGAAGATGAAAATGCGGATTTCAGTTCCAGACGAATTTCTCCTCCGAAAAAGTATCATATGCTGCTGGATAGTGTCACGGCAGTTGATTGCCTGACAGAAATTGTGACAATGGTTGGATTTACACGTTTGCAAGGCTGGGATGGAGACATGAATAGCCCTTGCTTAGCACCAATTATTTCACGAAAGCAGCAACAATGGCTTCCGGCAATTGATATGCATGGTGAGGGAATTTTTATTCGGTTAAATGAAGAGAGAGTTTCAGATTGGGAAAAGCAAAACCAGCATATCTACCAGTTAATGATGGAGCGGATTCAAGAAAACAAAATCCACTGTGAAAATGCTTCGCCAAGGTATGTGCTGCTTCATACTTTTTCGCACTTATTGATTCGTTCGCTTGCAAAAATGTGCGGTTATCAATCGGCATCACTGAAAGAAAGAATTTATTCAACATATCCCAGCGGCGAGAATATGGCAGGGATTTTAATTTACACAGCTTCTTCTGATGTGGAGGGCAGCCTTGGCGGTCTTGTTGCGCAGGCTAAATCGGAGCATTTGGAGAAGATAATTGATGACTTGCTTGATGAGGCGGAATGGTGCTCTGGCGACCCGCTTTGCATGACATCAACGGGTATCAATGGACAGGGGTTATATGGGCTTAACTATGCCGCATGCCATCAATGCACATTATTGCCTGAGACTTCTTGTGCTATGCGCAATCTTCTGCTTGACAGGGCTGCGCTGATTGGGAGGACAGAAGATGGCACGGTTGGGTTCTTTATATTATAAGGCGGGCTTTTGCATTTCAAGCGAGGAAAGCATTCTCCGCAAAATTCGACATTTCACCTTGCCGAATGTCTGTAAGTGTGGTAAAATACACACGACGTAACGAATTATGCCATTTTAGGCGATGCTATCAGGAGGGGGGCGCACCATGATTATTAAGTGCAAGATGTGCGGCGGGGACATTGACTTCATTCCGGGCGCGACGTACGGGACGTGCGAGTACTGCGGCAGCACGTCGACGATTCCGCAGGCGGAGGACGAGAACAAGCTGAACCGCTACAACCGCGCGAATCACTTCCGGCGGCAGTGCGAGTTCGACAAGGCGGTTGCAGCGTACGAGAAAATTCTGGAGCAGGACGACACGGATGCCGAGGCGCACTGGGGCGCGGTCATCAGCCGATTCGGCATTGAGTACGTTGAAGATCCGGCAACGCATCAGCGAATCCCAACGTGCCATCGCGTGCAGGTGGCGTCGATTCTGACGGACGAGGATTATCTCGCGGCGGTGGAGAACGCGCCGGATGAGGAGAGCCGCCGCATCTATCAGGAGGAAGCGGCGCGGATTGCAGAAATCCAGAAGGGAATTCTGGCGATTTCTGCCAACGAGAAGCCGTATGACGTGTTCATTTGCTACAAGGAGACGGACGAGAACGGTCAGCGGACGCGCGACAGCCAATGGGCGCAGGATGTCTATTATGGGCTGACCGAGCAGGGCTTGAAGGTGTTCTTCAGCCGCATCACGCTGGAGGACAAGCTTGGGCAGCAGTACGAGCCGTACATCTTCGCGGCGCTAAACAGCGCGAAGGTGATGGTCGTTATCGGCAGCCGTCCGGAGTACTTTAACGCCGTGTGGGTGAAAAACGAGTGGAGCCGCTATCTGTCGCTGATGAAGCATGACCACAAGCGGCTGCTGATTCCGTGCTATCGGGATATGGATCCGTACGACCTGCCGGAAGAACTGTCGATGCTGCAAAGTCAGGACATGAGCAAAATCGGCTTCATGCAGGACTTGCTGCGCGGGGTGCAGAAGGTGATGCAGCAGCCGACGAGCGCGCCGCAGGTGGTGCGCGTGGAGACTGCGACGGTGGAAACCAATGCGCCGGGTGTGACGAGCCTGCTCAAGCGTGCCGCGCTGTTCCTGGAGGACGGCGACACCGCGAGTGCACGCGAATACTACGACCGCGTGCTGGACATTGACCCGGAGTGCGCCGAAGCCTACATGGGCAAGGTGTGCGCTGAAACGGGCTGTCGCAAGGAAAGCGACCTTGGCGCGCTGAATTACTGCGTGGACATGCGCGGCGACTGGCAGAAGGCGGTTCGCTTTGCGTCGGCGGGGCAGAAGCAGAAATACGAGGGCTATATGGCGAGCGTCCGGGCGCGGGTGGAGGAGCACTGCCACGAACTGGCGATTGACTGCGCCTGTGCGGTGGCGGCCGGCCGCGGCAACCGCGCGAAGATGGACGATGCGCTGAAGTCCTACCGGGCGAATTGCCTGACAAAGGGCAGCGAATCCACCGATTACAGCGCGGAGGAGGGCGCGTCGTGGCACTTGGCGGGTTACCAGAGCATCCGGAACACGCTGGCGCAGATGGCGGCGGACAACGCCCCGCGCGACGTGCCCGAAGGCATGCTGAAAGTCGCGGCGGCGATGTTTGGGCAAATCAAGGGAGAAGAGGAGCGCGCCCAGCAGTGCCTTGTGCTGGCGGAACAGGCGCGGCAGAAGGTGATTTACGAAAAGGCAAGCGCGAGGAGAGTGGCAATCGGAATGCCCGATTTGATGGATGCGGCGGATTTGGAAGCGCTCGCCAAACAGTTTGGGCAGATTCCGGGCTACAAGGACGCGAAGCAGCAGGCGGAGCAGTGCTTGCAGGACGCGGAGAATGTTCGCGAAAACGCCTACAACGACGCGGTAAAGGCGATGCAGGAAGCCGAGCGAAGCAGCTACAAGTGGAGAGAAGCCATTCAGAAGCTGGGCCGCGAGGGGCTGAACGGCTACCGCGACGTGGAGGAGCTGCGGAAGCAAGCCGAGCAGCGGCATGAGGAATGCAGGAACGCGGAGGAGAAGGAAAGGCAGGCAGAAGAGCGGAAAAATAAAAGGTTGACGGTCGCTTTTGTGCTGGTGGTGCTGATTGCGTGTGTAGTGGGCTGGTTTGTGGTGACGCGGGTTATCCCGAATAATAAGTACCAGCGGGCGGTGACACTGCGCGAAAATGGGCAGTATGGGGAGGCTGCTGCTGTATTTACGGAGCTGGGGGATTATAGCGACGCGAATGAGCAGATTGCACCGACGAAATACATGCAGGCAGAGGAGCTGCGCGAGAACGGGCAGTATGAGGAAGCGATTGCGCTATTTACCGAGTTGGGAAATTATTATGACGCGGCGGCGCAGGTTACGGAGACGAAATATCAGAAAGCGACGAATCTAAATGCCTTTGGAAAATACGATGAAGCATATGCCATTTATGTGACGCTTACAGGTTACAAAGATGTTGACAAACTGCTGGCAGAAGATGATAATATGATGGCAGCAGCAGCAGCAGCAGCAGCACGCAACGCGAAGTTTACTGTTGGCAATTACGTCACTTTCGGGACCTATCCGCAGACAAAAGCAGGAAAAGATGCAACGCCGATTGAGTGGCTTGTGCTGGCGCGGGATGGTGACAAGGCACTGCTGATTAGCCGCTACGGGCTGGATGCACAGCCGTATAACAAAGACCATACCAGCGTTACATGGGAGACTTGCACCTTGCGGACATGGCTGAACGGCACGTTCTACAACAAGGCGTTCAGCAGTGCCGAACAGGCGGCAATTCTGACAACGAACGTGGATAACAGCAAGAACCAGTGTTACAGCGGATGGAGTACGAGCAGCGGCAATAACACGCAGGATAAGGTGTTTCTGCTGAGTTATGCGGAAGCCAACAAGTATTTTGGTGTAACGTATGACAACAGCAGCAACACGAAGTCGCGCGTAGCACCGACGGCGTATGCAATTGCACAGGGGACATGGACAAGTTCTTCCAATAAGACTACTGACAGCACTTATGCCGGGTGGTGGTGGCTGCGGTCGCCCGGCACTTATCAGGACTATGCCGCGATCGTGTACTTCGTCGGTTCTCTCGACTTCAACTATGTCGACAGTGACTCCGGTTCTGTCCGCCCCGCTTTGTGGGTGAATCTTGAATCTAAAATCTTCTAATCTTCAATCCGATTAGTGTGCGTTTGGGCGGGGGAACAGCGGCAAAGGAAAAAGCCAATGTTCCCCCTCTTGACCACAATGTACAATACAACAAGAACAGTCAATTGAAAGGGTGGATATATATGCTATTGTCGATTCCTGCATACTCGCTGAAGCCAACGCCACAATGCTTGTTACTGGGCAATGGAATCAACCGCTTGTTTGAGGAAAAGTCGTGGAAAGAACTCATCAATGATGAATTAGAAACATCTAAATCTACTTATAAATACAGCGACATTGAAAAAATGCCTGCCACAATGCAAATTGTTGTTGCTACCAATGATCATGTCGATGAACGGATGGAAGAGCTTGCGTCTAAACTTCTTAAGGAAAACAACGATGAGGAAAAGAATGTTTTTTTGAGAAAATTCTTTGATTTGCCTATGGATGATATTCTCACTGCAAATTATAGCTTTGAGTTGGAAATTGCAGACGGCATGAAGCAGTCCAAGGGAGCATATAGCCATTCACTGAAGAAAACGAAAGAGCTGGGTTCGAGTGAAGAAAAGTTTCGCACATATCAGTATCATCAGTTAAAAAACGGGAAAAGAATTTGGCATATACACGGTGATGCTGCAAAGCCAAGTACAATGATGATGGGGCATTATTATTATGCAAAGCAGCTGCGTGAAATTCAAGATTGTGCAGCGCTCACTGTTAGAAGAGTTAAATCCATGAAAGAAGATAGCACTTTTCAAGCAAACAACTGGATTGACATATTTCTGACAAGTGATGTGTATATCTTGGGCTTTGGCATGTATTTGTGCGAATCCGATTTGTGGTATCTGGCTTGCTGCAAGAAGCGGAATTTTCCCGATACGAAAATCTATTTTTATGAGTTTAAATCAAACGACACGCAAAAAATCTACATGATGAAAGCCTACAACATTCAGTGTATAACGGGCACGGATTTAAAAGAAGACAATCAAAAGATGTTCTATAATGCCGCAATGCAAGATATTCGGGATAAAATGGAAAAATCAAAAACCAGCTATTCTGAAGAAAAAGAGGAAGGCTGCACGTCTGCCAATGAAGTAATCGCGCTATCCACATAAGCTGAAATATCATCCGAAAGCAAAGGCTTCGGCGCGCCCCTGCCCATCAGAGATTCCGCGCCGGAGCTTTTTTCGTTGCAATCATCCGCCGCCTTATTTTTGTCACATCCGTGCATAAAAGTCGCCAATCCCCCTGTAACCCCTTGCAAAGCGGGTACGCATGCAGTATAATCAAAGTGGAATGTTTTCCTTTCACATGCGCAATTTCCAGCATGAGGAATGAGATAGAGGAGGAACTGCCGTTATGAGTAAATTCGTTATCGCCTGCCCCGTCTGCCACCAGTATGTGCAGGCCAGCACGGGTCTGTTCGCAAGCCGCCGCGTCCGCTGCGCGTGCGGCAATATCATTGATGTCAAAACCGAAAGGTTAGCCAGCCGCAAGTGCCCGTCCTGCGGCAATCAGGTCGTTTTCGACCAAGCCGACGGGGTGGATGCCCGCTGCCCGGTGTGCCAATCGGCGCTGATGGTCGGGGAAGCCGTGTCGTTCCGCTGCCATCGGTGCGGCTGCCAGCTGAACGCGGACAGCACGGTGGACGAGGTGGACTGCCCCGTCTGCGGTGCGGTGAACGACGTACAGGCGGAGGTGAAGAAGGCGCAGGTGCGCGCGGAGGGCATTCCGGCGGTCATCCGCTATGAGGGCGACAATCAGACGATTGTGTGGAAGCACCCGCTGACGGATTTCACCACGGGAACGCAGCTGATTGTGCACGAAAGTCAGGAAGCCGTGTTCTTCCGCAACGGCGAAGCGCTGGATTCCTTTCCGGCGGGACGCTACACGCTGGAAACCGCCACGCTCCCCAAAATGAACAGCATCTACCAGCTGCCGACGCAGGGCACGCCCTTCCACGCGCAGGTCTACTTCGTCAACCTGACGACGCAGCTGGGCATCAAGTGGGGCACGCCGAGCAAAGTCGGCATGTTTGATCCGGTGACGGGCATCCATGTGGAACTGGGGGCGTCGGGCGCGTTTAACCTGCGGGTCAGCGACGCGCGGCGGCTGCTCATCCGCGTCGTCGGCACGGCAGCGGGGCTGAAGCAGGAGGAAGTCTTTAACCAGAACGGGCTGGGGTACTTCCGCACGCTCATCATGACGCAGGTGAAGGCGAATCTGGCGAAAATCATCAAGAGCAACCACATTTCCGTCCTGGAGCTGGACGAGCATCTCGACACCATCAGCCGCGGTCTGCGCGACGCCATCAACGCGGAACTGGCATCGTACGGGCTGGAAGTGCCGGAATTTTACGTCAGCAACATCGTCACGCCGGACGATGACCCGAATTTCCGCCGCATGAAGCAGCAGCACGCGGATTTGTACCTGAAAACGCGCGACGAGGAAATCCGCAAAGCCGAGGCGGAAGCCGCGTTCGAGCGCAAGGCGGTGGAGGCGCAGACGGAAGCCCGCCTGAAAACCATCACTGCGCAGGGTGATGCCGACGCAGCGCGAATCGCGGGTCAGGCGCAGGCAGACATCTACCGGATGCAGGCGGAAGCTGAGGCGCAGGAGATGCGCATGAAGGGCTACACCTACCAGCAGGAGACGAGCCGTCAGGTGGGTCTGGAAGCCATGCGCAACGGCGGCGCGGCGGGCGGCATCAGCGGCATGGCGAGCGACGCGATGCAGTTAGGCGTTGGGCTGGGCGCGGTCGGCAGCGTCATCGGCATGACGAAGGACGCGATTCAGCCGGTAATGCAGAGCGCCTTGACCCCAGAAGCTCCCGCAGTCGAGGGCTGGACGTGCACCTGCGGCAAGGCGGGCATCACGAGCAAATTCTGCCCGGAATGCGGCGCGAAGAAGCCCGAAGTGTGGGACTGCGCGTGCGGGCAGACGGGCATCACGAGCAAATTCTGCCCGAATTGCGGTGCGAAAAAGCCCGAAACGTGGAACTGCGCCTGCGGACAGGCGAACATCAGCAGCAAATTCTGCCCGAACTGCGGCAAGAAGCGGGAGGACTAAGCAATGAAACTGAGCAAGCACGCATGGACAATCTGGGGGATTCTTCTGGTGGTGGCACTTGTGCTGATGGTGCTGATTCCGTTCAGCCGGACAGCATCGTGGTGGATTGCGGCTATCTGCACCGTGCTGATGTTTCTGCTGGCGGCGTGGACGTTCTATGCCGCGTTCCGCAAAGATGGCTTGGAGAGCAAGATCCTGGGCTGGCCGATTTTCAAGGTGGGCGCGGTGGCGCTGGCGGTACAGGCCGTTCTCGGCTTTGCGCTGATGGGGCTGGCGGCGCTCTGCCCCGCGTGGGTGACGGCGCTGGCGGAGGTACTGATTTTCGCCGTGACGGGCATCTGCCTGACGGTGAAGGATGCCGCGCGCGTGGTGGTATCGCAGAGCGAAGCGCACATGGCGGACAGCACCGCCGCGTGGAAGGTCATCCGGCAGAAGGCGAACGCGCTGGCCGCATCGGGGGATGCGGACATGAAGCGCCTTGCGGAGGAAATTCGCTTCGCCGACCCGATGCCCACGAGCATCGACGGGGAGATTGCGGCGCAGGTGGATGCGCTGGCGGCGGGGGCGAATCCCGATGCCATCAAGCGCTTGACGGCGGCGCTGGCGCAGCGCAAAGTGATTGCAAAACAGGAGAAAGCGGGAAAGTAAATCATGATTATCAAGTGCAAAATGTGCGGCGGGGACCTTGACTTTGAGCCGGGCAGCACCATCTGCGAATGCGAATACTGCGGCAGCAAGCAGACCATCCCCAGCGCGGACAGTGAGAAGAAAACCAACCTGTTCAACCGTGCGAATCGCCTGCGCATGAACAGCGAGTTCGACAAGGCATCCGCTGTCTATGAGCAGATTGTGGCGGAGTTCCCCGAAGAGGCGGAAGCGTACTGGGGGCTGTGCCTGTGCGCGTACGGCATCGAGTATGTGGACGACCCCGCCACCGGCAGCAAGATTCCCACCTGCCACCGCACCCTGCCGACCTCCATCATGGAGGACAGCAACTTCGAGCAGGCGTGCGATTATGCCGATGTCGTTGCGCGGAAGGTCTACCGCGAGGAAGCGAAAACCATCGACCGCATCCAGAAGGATATTCTGTCGATTGCGCAGAACGAAACGCCCTACGATGTGTTCATCTGCTACAAGGAGACCGCCGAGGACGGCAGCCGCACCGAGGACAGCGTGCTGGCGCAGGATGTTTACGAGGCACTGACTGCCAAGGGCTTGAAGGTGTTTTTCAGCCGGATTACGCTGGAGGACAAGTTAGGCACGCAGTACGAGCCGTACATCTACGCGGCGCTGTCCTCCGCGAAGGTGATGCTGGCGTTCGGGACGACGTACGAATACTATGATGCGGTTTGGGTGAAGAACGAGTGGAGCCGCTTCCTCGGCATGATGAAGGCGGACAAGCGGAAGGTGCTGATTCCGTGCTTCAAGGGGCTGGATGCGTATGACATGCCCAAGGAATTTCGAGGCTTGCAGGCGCAGGACATGGCGAAGCTGGGCTGGATGCAGGACCTTGTGCGCGGCGTGGAGAAGCTGTGCGGGAAGGGCGGTACGGCAAGCAGTGCGCCCAACACGGTAGTGCAGAAAACTGTGGTGCAGGAAGTGCAGGAGAGCGGCAAAGCAGACAATCTGATGAAGCGCGTGTATCTGTATCTGGAAGATGAGGATTTTGAAAAGGCAAGCGAATATATTGACAAAGTGCTGGATGTGGATGCGGAGTATGCCCCGGCGTATGTGGCGCAGGTTTTGGTGGCGAAAAAGCTGACAAAAGAAGCGAATTTGACGATACTGCGCGCGTCGATTGACGATGACCCGACGTGGAAAAAAGCACTGCGATTTGCGAATGAGGAACAGAAGCAGCGGTATCTGGGGTATGCGAAGCAGATTAACGAGAATGAAGTGTATGATAAAGAACAAAAGAAAAAACAGGCAGAACTTGCAGTAAAAAAGGAACAATATGACCGAGCACTTGCAGAAATAAGCAAAGGAAATTATTTTTGGGCAATGATGATATTGCACCAATTGAATGGCTATAAGGATGCAGAAAAACTGATGCGGCAGTGTCTCGACAAATATAAGGAAGAACTTCTCCAGAAGGAGCAGGAACAAAGGAAAACACTTGCTGAAAAAGAACAGGAGCAGAAAGAGACAGCAAAATGGGCGGAAGAGCTTCAAATGCAAATCAATCGTCTTAACGCGGAAATTGACCAACTTCATGGGCTGTTTAGCGCCAAGAAGAAACAAAAATTGCAGGAGGAAGTTGAAAACTTGCTTAATGAACAAAAGCAACTGGAACAGCGCCAATACGATATAGAGCAGTTTTTGCGTACAGCGGGAGCAAGTTTGAAGAATATACAATCAGATAAGGAATCTCGCTATTCGGATGAAAAAATCATGCAAGAAGTGGAAAGAAAAGCAGAATGGGAAACGCTTGTTCAGTCGGGAAGGCAGATTACTTTCGGACACTATCCGCAGACAGCAAATGGAAATGACAACACGCCCATTGAATGGTTGATTCTGGCTCGTGACGAACAGAAAATACTGATTGTAAGCAAGTATGGACTGGATGCACAGCCGTATAATAAAGACTATACCAGCGTTACATGGGAAACCTGTACCCTGCGGAAGTGGCTGAATGGCACGTTCTATAACAAGGCGTTCAGCAGTGCTGAACAGGCGGCAATTCTGACAACGAACGTGGACAACAGCAAGAGCCAGTGCTATAGCGGATGGAATACGAGCGGCGGCAATAACACGGAGGACAAAGTGTTCCTGTTGAGTTATGCGGAAGCCAACAAGTATTTTGGTGTAACGCATGACACAACCAGCAACACGAAGTCGCGTGTAGCACCGACGGCGTACGCGATTGCACAGGGGGCATACACATATTATTCCAATAAGACTGCTGATGGAACCGATGCCGGGAGGTGGTGGCTGCGGTCGCACGGCTTCTATCAGAGCAGTGCCGCGGGCGTGCGCACCGACGGTTCTCTCGACTACTACCGTGTCGACGATGACTCCGATTCTCTCCGCCCCGCTTTGTGGGTGAATCTGAATCTGGAATCTTCTAATCTTCAATCATTCTAATATCACAAATCTCATCCAATCAGGAGCACATCCCCCCTGCCATTCCCCGTCCCCTCAATTGTATACAACCAAGCAAGCCCGCCGACCGCCTGTACAAATCACAGGCAGCCGACGGGCTTGCTTTTTTGCTTTATACTATTTCCGGATTCAACTGCGCCATCTGCTTGCGCCTTTTCATCCGGAAATAGTATTATTTCGCTTGATACACCATTTCCGCCTGCTTCTGCGCAATCAGGCACAGTTCCGCCGCCTTGAAGGCGTGCGCCTGCGTCATCGCGTTTTCCGTGCGGTTCAGGCTGTCCAGAATCAAATCACCGAAGAACGGGTAGCCCGTCAAGCCAGTTGCGTTGATGTACTGCTCGCCTTGGTCGTTGACGAGGAACACATGGTTGCCGCCGTCGCGCTCCGTACCGACATCCACATACTTGCGGATTTCAATGTATCCCTTCGTGCCGATGATGATGGTGCGCCCGTCGCCCCACGTCCGCAGGCCGTCCGGCGTGAACCAGTCCACGCGGAAGTAGAACGTCGTGCCGTTTGCACCGTTGATGGCGCAGTCGCCGAAGTCATCCAGCTCCGGGTACTGCGGATGCGCGTAGTTGGCAATGCGGCTGCGGGAGACTGTGCCGTCCTCCTCGCCCGCGTAGAACAGGTACTGCTCAATTTGGTGGCTGCCGATATCGCAGAGGATGCCGCCGTACTTCTCCTTCTCAAAGAACCACTGCGGCCGCCCTGCCGCGCCCAGCCGATGCGGCCCGAAGCCCTCCACATGGATGACCTTGCCGATGGCGCCCTGCTCAATCAGGTTGCCCGCCAGCACCGCGCCTTCCACATGCAGCCGTTCGCCGTAATAGACCATGTACTTTTTGCCCGTCTGCGCCACCATCTTCTTGGCGCTGTCCAGCTGCTCCAAGGTGGTGAAGGGCGCTTTGTCGGTGAAGTAGTCCTTGCCCGCCTCCATGGCGCGCAGCCCCAGCGCACAGCGCTCGTTTGTAATCGCCGCGCCGCAGACCATGTTCGTTTCTTTGTCGTTAAGCAGTTCTTCCTCGCTCCGGGCGACTTTCACCTGCGGGTACGCCTTCACGAACGCCTCCACCTTCTTCGGGTCGGGGTCGTAGACGTACTTCAGCGTGCCGCCCGCCTCCAGCAGGCCGTTTGTCATGCCGTAGATGTGCCCGTGGTCAAGGTGTGCGGCGGAAAAGATAAATTCACCCGGCTTCACGACGGGCTGCGCCTTGCCTTTGGGCGCATAATTCATGCCGTCTGATACTTTCATCGTAATGACCTCCCATTATTTCTGCTGATAATCGCTGCCGAGCGTAATCGTGCCGTCAAGCGACGCGGCAGACGTGGTTTTCTCGTAGAAATGCGGCACGGCGCGCATCATGCCTTCCACCGTGTAGAACGGGTCATCCTTTTGCAGCGGCAGCGTGACTGTCTGCTTTGTTGCGCCTGACTTGTAGACGGCTGTAATCAGCTCAATCGTCCGGCGGCCATCCTCGCCGCCAATTGCGGGCAGGGTGTCGTTCTCCAGCGCGGAGAGGACGTTTTCCAATTCGCCCGCGTGCCCCTCGTAGGGAAGCTGCGGCTGCGCATCCACAAAATCGCGGATTTTCTGCTCTAACTCCGTATTTTCAATCGGGAAGCCGTTCGGTTTGGAGATGGACGCGTACACGCTGAACGGCGCGGCGACTTTCGCCTTCTCGCACTGGAAGACCAGCTCCTGCTCTTCGCCGTGATGCACGACGGAGGCCGTCAGCTGCGCCAGCGCGCCCGGATATTGCAGCACGGACAGCGACAAATCCTCCACCTCGGCGTTGTCGTGCGCGACGTTCGCCATCACGCTCGTCACGGCCTGCGGAAGACCCATCATCCAGCACAGCATGTCAATATGGTGGACGGCGTGGTTCAGCGTGCAGCCGCCGCCCTCCTTCTCCCATGTGCCGCGCCACCACAGGTCGTAGTAGCAGTGCCCGCGCCACCATGCCGATGTGACGGATGCGCACAGCACTTTGCCCGCAAGTCCGCTGTCCAGCAGTTTCTTCAGGTTGCTGATGGGCTGGCGGAAGCGGTTCTGGGCGATAATTGCGAGTTTCTTGCCGCTTTCATCGCGGGCGCGGAGCATTTCGTCGCATTCTTCCAGCGACGCCGCCATCGGCTTTTCGCAGACGACGTTCTTGCCCGAACGCAGGCTGTTGATGGAAATGCTGGCGTGGACGTACGGCGGCGTGCAGACGTCCACCAAGTCAATATCCTTGCGTGAAAGGATTTTCTGGTGGTCGTCGTAGACCTCCGCTTCGGTCAGGTGATAATCCTCCTTCATCTTCTGCGCCTTTTCCGGCACAATGTCCACCAGCGCCACAATCTTGCAGCGCTCCGGGAAGCGCAGGTAGGCTTCCACATGGGCGTGGGAAATGTTGCCCGTGCCCACAATGGCAATCCGAATCATGGCATTCGCTCCTTCTACAATACTCAACGCTGCGTGATGCGTTATCTGCATGATAGCACATTGACATCAAGATTTCTATGCGAATCCTGTTTTCAATTCGGCGGATTTGGCAGATTGTCGTCCTAATCAGACAAAACGGCAATTAGTGTCCGCCGCTGCGCTGCTTGCGGTAGGCGTTCGGAGCCATGCCCGTCATCCGCCGGAAGCTGCGCAGAAAGCCGGAATAATCGCCGAATCCGCTGCGGTCGGCTACTTCACTCAGGCTCATGTCCGTCAGCAGATTCTCCTTCGCCAGCTGCACGCGGCGGTAGAGAATGTATTCGTAGACGCTGCGCCCGGCGTAGCTTGTAAACTCGTGCGAAAGGTACGATACGCTGATGGCGAAGCGGCGCGCAATGTCTTCCAATTTTAGCGGTTCGGTGAAGTGGGCGTTGATGTATTGCAGCACATCGAAAATCACATCGTTGACAACGCTTGGCTGAATAGGAGCGGTTGTTCCCTGCACGGCTTGGCAGACCATGACCATGAAGTCGATGATGCGCCCGTAATTGCGGAACTGCACCATCTCGTCCGGCATGTCCTGCTGCGCGGAGATGTCTATCAACAGCTGTTTGCACGCCAGCGCATCCGCCTGCGGCAGTTCATAGTAAAATTTTCCGGACTGCAGGCGGCTGTCGAAGTAACGCTGGAGGTCAATCTGCCCGAAGCCAAGCTTTCGCAGCGTTTCCGGGCGCAGATACAGGAAGCCGCGCTCGTAGTTCTGCAGCGAACTGCCGCCCACCAGCCCGTGCATCCGAAACGGCGGCATGATAATCAGCTGATTGTTTTGCAGCGGAAACACGCTGCCGTCCACATAGTAGACCTTGCCACCCTGATAGTGGATGTAAAATTCGTAGAAATCGTGGCAATGCAGCCCGCTGATGGTGTGGTGCTCCGTTACGGTATAGCACGCTTCGTACTCCGCGTCTTCGCGTCCCATCGCGTTGTAGCCGTTGATGGTCTCCGTAAATCTCATCGTTTCAGCTCCTTTCTGGGTTCAGATGTTTTGATTATACAGCAGGATTCACATATTTTCAAGCAGGATTTACATTGATTGTGCAACTTACGTCGGCTATAATCAAATTAACGATACGGAAACGGAGCGTGACGTTCCCGTAACAGGCTGCCTCGTGCAGCGTCTCCCGTGGTTTCCCGTTGGCAGTGCCAGTCAGATGTTGGCTGATGCTGCTGGGAAAAACAGCGGGTTCTTTGCATGGATTCTATTTTGCATCCCGCAAAAGAGAGTTGTTTTTGTACCCCTTACGGAAACCATAATTCGTTAGAAATGGAGGTTTTTGCTTATGATGAGAAATTCCGCGAAAACCGCTGCATCGGTGCCTCCGCGCCGCAAGCGCGGGAAGCATTGGCTTCAGCGCGACTGGCGGCTGTACCTGATGCTGCTGATTCCAATTGTCTGGTACATTCTGTTCTGCTACAAGCCGATGGCGGGGCTTCAAATTGCTTTCCAGAAGTATAACATGTTCAATCCCGCCAAGAGCAAGTGGATTTGGCTGGACAACTTCAAGTTCGTTTTCGGCATGAGCGACTTTGGCATCGCGCTGAAGAACACACTGATTCTCAACGGGCTGGACTTGCTCTTCGGCTTCCCCGTCCCGATTATCCTTGCCATCCTGCTCAACGAAATGCGAACGCCCATGCTCAAGAAGTTTTCGCAGACGATGCTGTACCTGCCGCATTTCCTTTCGTGGGTCATCATCGGCGGCATGGTGCTGCAGATTTTTGCGCCGACGTCGGGCGTCATCAACTCCACGCTTCTGCGCTGGGGCTGGATTTCCGAGAACATTCCTTTCCTGACGGATGGCCCGACGTGGACGTTCACCTATGTGCTGGTCGGCGTGTGGCAGTCGATGGGCTGGGGCACGATTCTCTACCTTGCGGCGATTACCGGCTTGGACATGAACCTCTTTGAAGCGGCGCGCATTGACGGCGCGAACAAGCTCCAGCAGATTTGGCATGTCACCTTGCCCGGCATCCGTTCCACCATCGTCGTTCTGCTGATTATGAACATCGGGCGTATGATGTCCATCGGCTTTGACCGCCCGTTTATCATCGGCAATACCAAGGTCAAGGACTACTGCGACGTCATTTCCACCTTCGTTTACCGCGCCGGCATTACCAACAGCCAGTTCGCCCGCGCAACCGCCATTGGTCTGTTCCAGTCCATCGTGGGCTTGGTGCTGATTACGGGCGCAAACACCGTTTCCCGCCTGTTCGATGAACAGAGTATTTGGTAAGAGGGGAGGATTTGTCATGACTGCGATTTCCACACAGGCGCATATTTGCCCTGAGAAGAAGAAGAAACTCGGTGTAGGGCAGATTATCCTCATCATCGTGATGATGCTCTTCGTGCTGATCTGCACGCTGCCGTTCATCAACGTCATTGCCATGTCGATGTCCTCCAAGTCTGCGATTCTGCGCGGTGCAGTGTCGTTCTGGCCGGTGGAATTCAACGTCGATGCCTACAAGCTCATCGTCAGCGACAATTCGATGTGGCACAGCCTGCTCTATACCATCGAACTGACGGTAATTTACACCGTGCTGGCGATGGTAATGACGATTCTGGTGGCGTTTCCGCTGTCCATGCGTCGCCTCAAGGGGCAGCGCGTCATCATGTTCTTCATCGTCTTTACCATGTACTTCTCCGGCGGCACGATTCCGATTTACCTGAACGTGAAGGAATTCCACATGCTTGACAGCATGTGGTCGCTGATTATTCCGGGGCTGATTTCCACGTTCAACGTCATCATCCTGAAGAATTTCTTTTCTTCCCTGCCGTATGAGCTGGTGGAGGCGGCGTCGATTGACGGTGCGACGGATTTCCAAGTCCTCACCCGCATCTTCCTGCCGCTGAGCTTCTCCTCGCTGGCGACGCTTTCCCTGTTTTACGCAGTCGGCAAATGGAACAGCTTCAACGATGCGCTGTACTACATCACCTCGCGTGAACTGCAGCCCTTGCAGCTCAAGCTGTACAACCTCATCAAGGGCAGCCAGTCGGTGGAAGTCGCTGTCGCGGAGGGCAGCTCGAATGACCTGAGCACCAACGTGTCCGAATCCATTCAGTCCGCAACCATCATTTTCGCGACGCTCCCCATCCTGATTGTGTACCCGTTTGTGCAGCGCTACTTCGTGGCGGGTGTTACGATGGGCGCAGTCAAGGGCTAATACTAAGGCACCACCGCACAATTCAGCGGCGCGTCTGGCGATGCCTTTTCCGCCATCTGCAGCATGCAAATTT
>ULSR01067853.1_pt1 | contig 16252 bp, 11 predicted proteins | sample 1956861 | NCBI WGS metagenome assembly ULSR01 (sample SAMEA4835713, study PRJEB28245) | human gut metagenome | biome: gut microbiome; material: fecal sample | place: Denmark | collected 2008 | reverse complement strand
AACTCCATAATGTCGAGCATCTGATATAGTATTCCGTTAATGGCGGAATGCCAGCTTTGATGGAAATGACCATAGTACCAATGCTTCAACGAATGATTGTCTGTTTTTAGATGATGTAGGAGTATATCCATTGTTTTTCTTTCAGATTGTACATCTTTAAGGAGTAATGAATCGTTCTCAGCCCATTGATTGAGGTTACTTTTTAAGAATAGCTCACAATGTGATGGCGCAGTATGTGTGACAACTGTATCAATCAAGAAATCAGTGCGGATAATATTTAGCTTATCAGCGTAGTAAATAGGAGCTTCGTTCTGCCAATATAAATTGCGGGGAGTATCATTTTCTTGCGACTCATTGGAGTGAACACGATATTTCCGTTTGTTCCATTCATTTATGCGATAAATACGGTCAATAGAAATGGCTCCACCTACACAAAGGATTGTATGATTGCAGGCTTGAAGGATAGTATAATCAGGAATAGCGATGAAGCGTTTGTAGTTGAATGTTGTTCCATCGAAATAAGCAGGATTATCATGATTGCCACGTACAAATACAATCCAATTATTGGCTTGATTCATTCTCTTGGCATTTCGTCTAACCATTTGCTCATAATATTCTTTCTTTTCAAAGCCAAAGCCACAATCCCCAGCCACAATTAGCAAAGTGTCCGTAAGCTGATATTGGAAACATAGTTTGAATACCAGCTGATTAAAGTCTCCATGAATATCACCGGAAACGATAATTGTCTTGGCTTCGGGAAAAGATAGTGAGAATGTGTTACTATGATTCATCTTATGTTCCTGATAAAGTGCTTATATAGACAAATTTAATCCTTATCAAACAATCCCTTCTCTTTCCACACCTTGATTTCCTTATCAAAATCAGAAAGATATTCCTTGTCTTGAATTAGGCGGAATTTGTTGTATTCAGCGTATGCTTTTTCTTTTGCTTGTTCTGCGGAAATTGTTCCGGCATCGTTCAAGGTGTCATATTTGTATAAAGTCAAGAACTCATCCAATTGCTTTTTCCAGTCTGCCATCGTGGTAATAATCTGCCTTTCTGCACGAAGTTCCGCAAAATCAAGGAATGCAGTTGATAGACGATTTAAGGCAGAAACCTCCTTGTCGTACAAGTAGTTTTTAGCAACTATTGTGTCTGACTTTTGAACTCTGCCATCAGGTGCATTTTTCCAAGTGGTAAGTCCCATGTGAGGCATTTCTGCATCTGCTCTTGAATATACGATTTCGGCTGCCGTTTGATGGGTGACAGCCCAATGCATCATGTTCTGTACCATTTTGAAAAACAGTTGGGTCGTTTCGGATTTAGGGTCATAATCGGCACTGCATTCGGCATATACATCTGTGATTTTTTGATAATATCGGCGTTCAGAAGCCCGTATTTCCCGAATACGCTCTAATAAATCATCAAAATAATCTTTACCAAAATGTTTGCCCTGTTTTAATCGCTCATCATCTAACACGAATCCTTTGACTATCATTTCTTTTAGAACAGATGTTGCCCAAATTCTGAATTGAGTGGCTTGGTAACTGTTCACACGATAGCCTACGGCAATAATAGCATCCAAATTATAGAACAATGGTGTGCGTTCTACATCTCGTTCCCCTTCTGATTGAACTATCCCAATTTTTCGGATAGTTGCCTCTTTGGTAAGCTCACCTGATTCGTAAATCTGCCCAAGGTGATAGTTAATGGTACGTACATCCACGCCAAACAAATCAGCCATACGTTTTTGTGACATCCAAAAAGTTTCACTGTTGAATATAACCTCAATTCGTGTCTCTCCTTGTTTCGTTTTATAGAGTAATATATTGGATGATAGACTATTGCTAAGTAATTCAGCAGTAGGCATCTCTTGTCTGAAATATTTTCTTGCCATTTGCACTTGTGGTTTCTTTCCATCGGCATTTTCCGCAATTATCAGACAAGCCATACGTGATAAATGTATATTTTCTATTTTCCGGTATGAGCCAGACCCTAATTTGACCATTTCAACCGTATGGTTAAAATGCTCGGCTGTATTAAGTCCTTTATGATTGGCTATCGCAATGGCTTTGTTTATGGTGCGTGTGAACTTTTGATAGGTACTATAACCTAATGTAACGCACAAATCACGAGAAGCCCAATACTCTGAGCCGCTTTTATTCTGCTTTTTTATCAGCTCAAAATCAGAGTGGATAGTGGATATATTATTTACTTCCATTACGTTGTCGCATTATTAGAGTTATAAACTGCCAGACCTTTGACTGTCAGAAGGTATTTTTGGCGAGGATGGCGAGGTTTGTCGGGGTAGAGCATAGAAACAAACCCCTCTTTAATGGCTGGATTAAGTGAGTATTCCATAAAATTTTCACGATCCTTTAATCCTACAGTAGCCATTATTTCTTTGACGGATAATTTGTTGTTTGCAATAGCTGTTATTAAACGACTGATATTCTCATTATCTATTTGCAATGGATTATCAGAGCTTGTCGGGGTGCTTGTCGGGGTGCTTGTCGGGGTAGTAGTTGCTATGTTTTCGGGCGCATTAACTATCATAAAACGATTCCTTAGTTCATTGTTTTCTCTCATTAAAAGGTTACGGAAGAATCGTTCTAAATACATAGAATCCCTTTTAATCCCCTTTTGGATGTTTTGATAGTTAGCTCTAACTAATGCATTACGGAAATACCAAGAATGATTGGCAAAAAGGTCATTCTCAACATTGAATCCCATTGAGCGTAAATACTGAATGGTAAACACTGCTGTTGTCCGGGTATTGCCTTCCCCAAACGGATGAATCTGCCACAATCCCGATACGAACTGGGTGATATGACTTACTATTTGATTAATGTCCAATCCTGTATAATCAAATGCTTTTTCTTGTTCAAGGTCATACTCTATGGCTTTGCGAATGTCGGGGGCAGATACATAAAATACAGTATCACCACGAAGCACCCATTCTTTTTTGGTGATATTGTAATCTCTGATTTGTCCGGCAAATTTAAACACTCCATCGAATATCCGTCGATGTATGGCGGTCAGCCCTGCTACAGTAAAAGCAAATGAACGTTCATTCAATAGCTTGGTTATATTGGCAGAAACTTTATCCGCTTCTTCTGTTTCACTATCCTTTTCAGTACGAACATCTTTTGATTCATAATAACTCTTGATAAGCTGCTGCACTTCATCTATGGTTATGTCTCCTTCAATATGTTTGCGAGCAGTTTCAATAAGATATTCGGAGGGCTTCAAGCCATCAACAGCCTGAAGTCCTATTGCAGTTTGCCATGCATAGCCTTTTTCACGCTTTTGCGGCTCACCTTGTTGGATGTATTCGTCGAATTCACTCATTAGATTATAATCAGTTGAAATGTTTTGGTATTTTTGAAATTTATTGGCTTATAGATGGCTTAGCCCATAGCCAAGCACCTGTGAGTTGTTGGGTATCATCAATAAATTCGCAATCAATAACCAATTTTGCAAACTCTATATTCTTATTTAAGGTATCTATTTCAAGATCAGACAATCTAAAATTAAAACTGTGTTCAATAGTTTCATTAGTGTCTGCTACATGAACTTGGGCAACGGCAGAATATTCCCCGGCTTTCCAAAATAAAGAATTTTTATATAGACGAATTAGTTCGTTATATTCATAAGAGCGTTTAATATCATCAATATTTACATCGTTGTTTATTCTTTGATTTTCAATAAATGTAGTTAGCTTATAAGCTAATAGTTTTCTTTTTTCTAAAAAAGTATCGGATTGAAATCCGATAAACTTTTCAACTAGTACATCTCTAAACGCATTAATAGCTATTGCATTTTGTTGTTTTGCCATTGTTGACTTGCCTTCAGGACCTTGAAGCTCGTAGAAAGTTTCACTATACCACATCCATCTAAGAGTGTGATGTGCTCCATCTTTATCAGTAAGAATCAATTTAATGTCATCTATTAGAGCATGTTTATCCCTTGCGAGAAAAGAAAACCTGAGATTTAAAACATTTCCATTTTTGATATATCCTATTTCTGCTTCTCCATCATGGTATATTGATATCTTGGGTTTCTTCATCCAATTATATACCCATGATATTATTTGGGGTAACCATGCTAAAGCACCTAACACTGCGATAATGTCGATAAATTTCATAATATTTTTTTAATTGTTTTCTATTGTTCTTTTATTTACGCTGCAATTACCTGACTGATAAGTTTTACATAATCAATAAGTGATTTGGAACTATCTCGGAAGATGGCAGGGAATTTATTGAATGGTGGTTTTTGTAATACCACAGTGGCAATATCGCCATTCTCGCATACATAGCGGATGAGTGTACGCAGATACTCCTCTTGCATACGGGTTAGTTCCGCACCATGTATCAATGCACGATATTTTTCAAGAGCCACATCCTGTTCCACACCAATGATGGAACGGATGAAGGCGGCTACGTTATGTTGGTATGGTTTTGTTCTCGTTTGTGCATCAAATTCTTCTTTTGAGCCTAATTCTTCCCAGAAAATCTGTTCCAATCGGGCAATGTCCTGTTCGGATAGCGGTTCAAGGTGATATATCCTTTGCAAAGTGTCATCATCTGATAGATGTTCTTTGAGATAGTCTTCCACCCTACGGCGATAGGTGCGGATTGGAGTTACATTGATACCTGAATTATCTTCTTCAAATGTGTCCGTCACATTTATTGTAAATGTCTGCCCTGCCGTGCCACCATCCAGATATTGTATAAGCTCACGAAGCTCCAGCCTGATGCGTTCGAGAGAGCCAAGACTTTTCGATTCCCAGAAATGAGTAGACAGTACCTCGTTCAGCACATTCATCTTAGCCATCACTTGCGGAATGGAGGCTTTCTTCTCTTTGAGATAACTTGCTATGTCCATTATTTTCCGCTCTGACGAGGTGGAATTAACCGTTTCATCAACCAATGCAAGTTGTGATTTTAGCACAAGAGCGTCAAACTTTAAAGCAGAAGTGTCTGTCGTTGCATTTTTGAATAAAGGTGAGATATTTCCTTTCATTGCCATTACATCACCAAGAGTTAAACAAGTCATTGCTTCCGGCGTGGTGTATGTCTCTACGGCTCTCAGCTGAAGGCGCACATCTATCCGATTTCTGTTAAGTTCGGCTATCTGCTTGTGTAATATGTCGGCAAGGTTGTCGTGAAAAGCCTTTGATTCCTCCTTGCTTTGATATGCTCCATCCTGCAAGGCGAATTTAATATCCGTGCGAAGATTAAAAAGCATACTTACAATAGACTGTGATTTGGAGGGTTTGGCTCCTTCGGGATTCATTTCAAAATACTCAAAGTTTCGATAGAAATCGAATATCAAAAATTCTTCTTTATCTCTACCTTCGCTAAATAAGTTTTCACACAGGCGTGTGCCTCTGCCAATCATCTGCCAAAACTTTATCTTGGAGTGGATAGGTTTGAAGAAAACCAAGTTTACGATTTCAGGCACATCAATGCCAGTGTCGAGCATATCTACAGATACGGCAATTTGCGGTTGCTTTTCTGCATCGGCAAACTTATCAATCAGGTCGGATGAATACTTTTCGTAATTATCAATCACCCGACAGAAGTCCGCTCCTAAGTCGGGGTAAAGGGTGGCAAACCGTTCGGCTATGAATACGGCGTGCTTGTGGTTGTAGGCGAAAATGATGGTCTTGCCTATCAGGGTGTCGTCTTTCACACGGATGCCATCGTTCATCAGCCTGTTCAATACATGGTCTACGGTGTCTTGGTTGAAGATGTATTTGAATATCTCTGTTGCGTTGATGGTGCGGCTGTATGGAGCATCCGGCTCCAGCCCTGCCTTCATCTTCTCATACTCGAAAATCTCTTCCAATTGTTCCCGTTCTACAGGAGTAAGTTGTTCGGGGTCAATACCTACGGTCAGAATCTTTGAGTTGTCTTTTATTGCCTTGAATGGGTTCAGGTAGCCATCGGCTACCGCCTCGTCATATTCGTAGCTATCGGTCGGTTCGCCCTGCTCCATACCGAATAAATCGTATGTAGAGCGGTCAACCTCATCGCGTGGAGTTGCCGTCAATCCTAAGAGCAGCCCATCGAAATACTCAAAGATGGCTCCATATTTGCCGAACACACTGCGGTGTGCTTCGTCAATGATGATAAGGTCGAACCGTCCTAATGAAAATGTTTTGGCATCCCTGTCCAGATGTCCTATCATGGTCTGATAGGTGGAGAAGAGGATACGTGCCGATATATCCACATCGCTGTCGCGCAAGGAACTGACCGTCATGTTGGGCAATAACTTTGTGTAATTCTTTTTTGCCTGATCGACCAGTTCGATACGGTCGGCAAGGAACAGCACGTTCTTAACCCACTTGTTTCGCACCAATACATCAACAAGTGAAATGCTGACACGTGTCTTTCCTGTTCCGGTAGCCATCACAAGCAAGGCACGGCGATGCTTGCCATTATAATGTTTGCAGACAGATTCGATTACTCGCTTTTGGTAGTTGCGATTGGTTATTTTGTCCGAAATCTGCAAGTCGGTAATGTCGTTGCGCCCACGTTGTGCAATCATTCTGCGCAACTCGTCAATAGTGTGGAATCCCATAACTTTGCGTGACGGATAACCGATGCCGTCTATTATGTGGGTTTCAAAACCATTGGTGTAATAGATAACCGGACGAGGACAAGCGTAGCGTGTTGCCAAACCATCGGCATACAATTCCGCTTGATGGCGACCAGCGGTCGCATCCACACTGGTGCGTTTGGCTTCCACTACTGCCAGTGGCGTTCCGTCTGCATCAAACAGTACATAGTCTGCATATCCTACACCGCTCTCATTTGGCATACCCTGTACTTCTATCTCTATTCCGGCTTGACGAGGAATGATTTCACCTTTATGCTCAGAAACTTTCCAATCTGCTTCGTGAAGCAATAGGTCAATATATAAATTCCGTGTTTCCGCTTCCGACAGGTCGTTTACAACAGGCTGCGCTTCCACTGTTGCAGGCTGCGCTTCGGAACTTTCTTCCACCGCTTTTGCGGCGGTGTCGGCTGCTTGTGTAGTAGCTGCTTGTACTTGGTCTGGTTGAGGAACAACGGCAAGGTTGCTTGGTTGAGGTGATTGGGGTATCAGGTCTTTGTCAAAGTCCGGCAATGTGTCAATCACCTGCCAAGCCAATAGGATGGAACCAATGATGTAATAGAGATTCAATACGGCAAAGAATGATTCTCTCCGTCCTACGAATCCATCACCGGCATGTGCTGCATTGTTTCCGATTTTACGCACATAATGGATGCGTTTCATCAGGTCTTCGCTGTCTATGAATGACGTAAATCGTTCATCAGTGGTAAGCGAAAGCAATGAGGTGCGTTCTCCGATCTGCCATCCTTTCAGGCGATAAACGGTCTTTACCATTGTTTCCAACGCAAGCCGTGTCTGCATGGCAGAAACCATTGGATTAGCTACTTGAAAATCCTCTGCTGTGGCGCAATAACGATAAATTGTTCTTAATCCGTCAATGTCTTTTATGATGTCGAAATTTCTCATAACTCAATCATTTTATAAATTCCCAATAGCCATCTTTATCCGACCCGATACGCTGAATGACTATTCCATTTAACTTTTTGATATGTCGTGCAACAGTGGCACGACCGATATTCAGGAGTCTGGCATACTCATCGTATGTATATTCCGGGTGTTCTTTAATGGCAGCAATGAGCTGGGCTGTTGTGTCTTTAGGCGTTGCAGTATCATTTACAGTATCATTTTCTGTTTTTACAGTATCATTTATGCTTTGTTGATACTGTAAAATCCGATTTTCAAGATTGGTAGTATGTTGCTTAAGCATTACATCTTGAACAATGGTGCTGTCCTCCTGCTCACGACTGTCAATCAAAGCCTGTATATATTCACTTTTTGTTTCTTTCGTAACAATAGACGGGATAAGACCCAACTGCCGTTGTACGATGTTCATCAGCAATCGGGTAGTGCGTCCGTTGCCGTCCACCCACGGATGAATGGTGACAAGACGGAAGTGTGCTTCAAAACTCAACCGATAACATGCTGCCATATCGTTTCTGTCCACAGATGTCAGTTCTCCGTTTAACCAATCGCAAAAGTCGATTGTTGCTTTAGGTACTTTCTGAAATGCCAGATAACTTCTGCCTCCGATTCCTGCACTTACATTGCACCTTCGCAATTCTCCTTTGGAGGAATCAAAACTGCCGCCCATCGTGGAGTATTCCGAACCTGTACGGCGCATGACTTTGGCAGACAATTCGCATAAAAGTTCAACTGTGTATAGCTGTCCGGTTTTTGCCCATTCAAAGCCATAAAGATATGCGTTTTTCAAGTCCACATTCATCATCTGTTCGTTCAGGCTTCTGCCTTTGGCTGCAATTCCCTCGTCAAACAACAACTGGTTTTCTACTTCGGTAACAGTCGAACCCTCAATAGCCGTAGAATGGGTAATCAGTGAATAGAGGTAGAATTTTTCATAATCCACCTGTTGGTCTATCCCCGAAGCCACATATCGGCTGATGGTTTCTATCAGTTTTTTATCTATCTCTTTCATGCCGTTATCTTGTTTTAAGAGAAATAATATTGCATCCGTTCTGCCATTAGGGTCTCGGCATCGGCTAATTGCTGACGGAGTAGCTCTTTTTGCTGTTCGATGGCTTTGATTCGACTGGCAAATAGTTGTTGTAAGGAGAAAGGTGGTATTATGAATTTAATATTTCCAACAATGGTAAGATTCATGTTTTTTTGATTTGTTCCATTCCCTAATTCACGATTGGCTTCGTAACACATTTGAAAATGCCAGTAGCCAAAAATTGGATCTAATGATTTTTTACAACATATGGCAGCACATGCTTGATTTGTTGCTGCTTTAATCTTTAATAGTCCGACTTGCCCTCTTGTTTTACCTTGCCCATACATTGCTATAAGTATGGTATTGGGGGGATAAATCGAACAGTTGGAGTTGTCTATCGCTTCTGCTGTTATATGCTCTTGAGTTTCTAAAATATAAGAGTTATGAACTTCTGTAGATTTAACCCAAGGTATATCTCCTTTATAGTATGATGCAATTTTGCGACTTGGAGTCGCACCTGTTCCTATGGATGCATATTTATTTAAAGATGTCTTTTCCCATCCTTTCGGATTAGATACAGGGTCACCAAACATATCAAGGAAGATAGACTGAGCAAGGGCATCAAGATCAGCAATCTGTGCCTTGTACCCGTCAATCATCGCTTGCACTACATCCAATTCTGAAACTATTGTTTGTTGGGTAGATTTATCTGTAGGGCATTTAATTTTTACCTCCTTTAAAAACTTGAAATGTCTTGCATAACCGTTACTCGGTATGTTTGACCACTTAATGAAATAATATAGGTATTTAGCAGATAAGCTGTTGTTCGGTCGTAATACTTTAACACCATCTGCACCTACGCAGAAATCAAAATCTACATATTTGACAGTACGGGTATGGTCTCCGAATATGACGATACCTCCTAAATCTGTATTAAGATTGTCTTTTGTATTACAATATCCTGATATAAATTCTTTTTCCTGAGAAATAATAGGATATTTCCCTGTTAACAGGTAATCTTTCTTTTGAACCGCATCTTTGACTTTTGTAGTCTTGATAGAGTCTTTTATTAAAACACTCTCCCATTCTGATTTATCTACCTTCATACCTTTACGAATTTAGCAGTTTCTTAAACTCGGAAAAGGCAGCATCAATAGCCTTTTGTCTTTCTTCCATTCGGGCGATAATAGTTTCCGGGGCTTCATATTCAACAGCTTTACGTTCCACTTCGTGATAACGCTTATAGCTGAGGTCGTAGCCATTGGCACGAATCTCATCGGCAGGAACAAAGAACGATTGCTCTTTGCGACTGCGGTCGGTTTCCGCTTCGAGGTTATGGAAGCGTGAGATGATGTCTGGAATATCGTTTTGTTCAGGTTGTGGGGTGCGCTGTGTGGTAAGTGAGAATCCGTCGGCACGCATATCATAAAACCAGACCTTGTCAGTGCCGCCTGTGCCAGTCTTGGTAAAGATGATGATGGCGGTGGAAACGGGACTGTAAGGTTGGAACACACCTGAAGGCATCGTGATGACGGCTTGCATACAATGATTGTCCACCAATGCGGAGCGTATGGTTTTATAGGCTTGTGCATCGCCAGTGAGAACCGTGTCCGGCACAATGGAAGCGCATCGTCCGCCCGGCTGAAGCATCCGCATCATCAAGGCAAGAAACAACAGCTCTGTTTTCTTGGTCTTGACAGCCGCTTTCAGCGTGTGCGCTATGTCGTCAGTGTCGAGGCTGCCTGCAAACGGAGGATTGGCAAGACAAAGGGTATAGCGGTTTGTATCGTTGTTCTCGTCCGACAGCGAGTTACGATAGTACAAATTAGGCTCATCCACATCGTGAAGCATCATGTTCATGCAGCCGATGCGTAACATGGAAGCGTCCGAATCCGAACCGTGAAATGTTCCTTTGCTAAAACGGTCTCTCGCCTCTATATTAAGCAAATCATCACTTTGATGTTCAGCAATGTATTTGGCTGCTTCCATAATAAAACCCGCAGAACCCATAGCCGGATCGCAGATGGTATCGTTAAGAGTAGGACGCATCAGTTCCACCATCATGCGGATGATATGGCGGGGGGGACGAAATTGTCCGTTAGTACCCGATGCCGCCATGATGCCAAGCATGTACTCATATACATCGCCCATCATGTCAGCTCCATCTGAAGTGATTTTCTCAATTCCTTCAATAACACGAGATAACAGGCGAGCATTGGTAATCTGGAAAACAGTGTCTTCCATAGCCTTTCTATAAGCCGACCCCTCTTTCCCCACATAACGCAAAAAGATAAACACATCGTTGCGCACCCGATTCAACATTTTAGTCGGCTCCATTTCTTTGAAAATGTGCCAACGCATTTCGTTGTAGGGTACATCTTGATTGGTGGATGGATTGTGCCACATACCGCTGGGGAATGTAGGGTTAAGTAAAACATCGCCCGTAAGATTTGCTATCGCTTCCTTTTCACGCTGCTTGTCGTCAAGCATCTTCATGAAGAGCAGATAGATAATTTGTTCAAAGATTGCCGATGGTTGGGTGAAGCCATTGTTCCAGAATGTTTGCCATACATCATCTACCTTTTGTTTTATATCGCCTGTAATCATATTGTTCTCTGTTTCTTTAATTTATTGAATAGGTAAAACAAGGATATTCGTTATTTCTCGGATGAGTGAATAAGTTCCTTAACATCTACATTTAGGATTTTGGCAATCTCAAACAACACTTCTAAACTGGGTTGCCGTCTGTTGCATACATACGCATTAACTATACAGAAACTCTTGCCAAGTTTCTCTGCCAGCCAAGTTTGTTTGATGCCTCTTTCTTCAAGCACCTCTTTTATTCGATTCATGGGTTTATCCATTGTTTTATCTTTATATCATCAATTTGAATACAAAGGTATAAAATATCATGCTATAAAAAGAGAAAAGAGGAAGAAAACTCTCCCTCTTCATTCAATTCCAATCAAATGCCGTTTAATTGGATCTAAGTGTTTTAAAAAAGCAAGATTTCACATTCGGTACAATCCTAACCAACCATTTTGGAAAACGCAACTTCCTGCGTCGTTTCGGCTAGCTTGAAGGTTATGTGTGTGAAAGTGTAGTTGGACCAACAGCTGTTGCAGAAGTTACGAATATACCTCCTGTGAAATCTTTGCCTGTAATTCTTTATTTAAATTAAACATTGTCCAGCGGGTGAAAATGTACTTTTGCTTCTTGGCAAAACGCATTATCATTTGCTGATCTTTCATCTCTGTAATGCCAATCAATGTAAGAAGGCTTTGCTTGTATGCATCATCCACAAAAGGACAAGTCATCATATCAGTCGTGAGAATCGTGAGTTCAGAATTGCGTTTGCGCTCAGATTCCGCAACAAGTCGATACTTCTTTAAAATCTCGTCTTTCAATAAAGCCTTTTGTGCATCATAGCACTTGTGATTCGCATAGTAATACAATAATATAATACATGCGAAAAGGTTATACTGTAGTTCACTTTTGCCAATGAATGATTTAATAACTTCCGGTGCGAGTAAATATGCATAGCCTAACTCTTTAGCCAATATTAATAGATAGAGGCTTTCATGCAGGGTGTTTCGATGTGAATCTGTTGTAGCCAGCACCAAGGCTATTTCATCTTGAATCTTTTTAAAGATAATATCCTTGCTTATTGTTTGGAATCTAACCTCCGGATTAACTTTGAAATCACCATGTCGTTTTCCATAGATAATGATGGAATTCATTATCTTCAGCAATTTCAAGGTTGTATTTATCTGCCTGTTACTATTGAACACGAAGAATGCCACATCAATTAGAGATACAAGATAACTTGTGAGCATCCTTTGTACTCTTTGTGCATGAATTTCAATCTCGTCCTTATTTACCTCTTCCTTTGACATCAGGCGCTCATACTTCTTGAAACCTATTTCATATCGATTAAGAAAAGCGTCAAGGCGTTGACTTATCTTCTCAAGCAGATAGTTTGCTATATCGCGATATTCAATTTCGCATTCCCTTACTATTGCTTTTATTTGAGCATTTACGCTATTTGCAGACAAGTATATATTGAATTTCTTATCTAATATTTCTTTGTCTTTATCCGATTTTTCGTCTTCCGTATCCTCCTCTTCTTCTGCGTTTAATTTTGATTCTACTTCTTCCCAAAGTGGGGTTGAGAATATATTGCTCAGCAAATTTTCAATTCGCTGTTTGGCAATAGTCACCTTCGTTATAAAGGGTCTTTCAAACTCTTCTGTTTTGGATGGACTAATCTGCAATTTGAATTCCTTCAGCCATTTTGTTAGACTTTCCATGAAGAGATTCCTGTCCTTTTCGTCATTATAGAAGAGAAAATAGTCATCAACATACCGATAACACTCATAGGAGGATTTATGACGAAGGTCTTTCCCCAATAGTTCCTGTTCAACCTTTTGGTCTATATACTGAAGTATAATCTCTGCAAAGATTCGAGAAAACTCCGGACCTATTACGATACCATTCGTCTCGCGAGCATTGACCGACTGCATTAGATTGTCAAATGCATCGCCAACCCATGAACCATGATATCCAGGTAAGACTTTTACCTTGTCCGCACCACCTGCTGTCGCCCAACTTATGGTATGGGAATAAATACTGTCGAAACAACTCTGTAGGTCGAATTTCACAAGATGTTTGAATTTCTTTTCTGCGCGTTGGTATCTGTAATCCTCATAGAACTTGTATATATTTGAATACTTCTCGTAGCTGAAATAAGTTTTCAAATTTTCATATTCATTGAAGAACAATTCAACTTTATCACTTTCATGCCCAGACAATCTTCGGTGAAGTCGATCTCTGTAGTAAAAGTATTGTGCTATCTTGTGCGGTTTGCGAAGAGAAAATTTACTTTGACTGCAAAGATAGAGTATAGAATACTTATACTGATCATAAAACTCCACTACCTGCCACTGGTTATATGGATGTATAATTGACAGCGTTCGGGTCTTATTCGTCTTGTGAGCGATATTGAATTGATATGGGTAGAATAAATCGTTTGGCCGATGTTGAAGTATTTCGATTCTTTTACCCTTTTCATAACATCCAAATAACAATGCAGCAAAAGCATCTGCATCCTTTTCATCCAAACGTTTGGATTGCTTCAAGACATTCCACGTGATATTATCAACCTTTTGTTCTTCACCAATCCATAAATATTTGGCAAGAAATCGATACAAATATCGGTTTGAGAATATTATAGGACACTCGTAGGGCAAGACATCAGAAAAGAGAACTCGCTCTTTGCTATAACTAAGCTTTATCTTCTTTCTCTTTCTCATACCCACGATTGTTTAATCATTTGTAATCTGATTTTCTTTACTTTATATCGCTTATGAGGCATTGTAAAGCCTTTGATAAAGGATACTTGCTTAAGTTGTTTCTTTAAGGTCGCTTCAATCTGTTGTTGTTTAGCCGGATCAACACCAGCTTTGCCGCCCAATGATATTTGACTGCACCTATATTGAAGATACTGATCTAATCCTTCCAAATCTCGTGCATTGTCTAGCAATTGGTTTGAGTAAAATATACCCACCTTCACACCTCGCTTTGCATTAAACAGATTGACATTGCATGTCAACACGTGTAATGCATCAAATAAATAATGCGCTGCAACATCGTAAGACACAGTATTCAGCAAACTGTCAAATTTCTGAAAAGTCTTTGTTATGCGATCCCCTATCTTTTTCTTTCTATCCTTAGACAAAGAGAAAAAGCCTTGCTTATCTTTGTCTCCTTTGATAGACTGTATCGTATATCCTAAAAGATTAAATTTTAGATTCTTTGTGTCCTTGGAATCATATGTGTAGCATTTGTTCGTCCCATCTGTAGGTGTATGAATTTTCAAACCATGTTCAATATACGTATCAGTTAGAGCTTTGATATAATCATCCAATGACCATTGGTGTTCATCATCTAAATCAGGATGTGCGACGATAATAATATCATCCACATATCTTGCCATGAACACTATTCCTGGTAGTTTACATCTAAGCACCTCATCAATCTTGGACAAATAGAATTCAGATAGTAGCGAACTGATAGCACAACCTCGTGGAATACCAGTTTGTGGAGTCGGTACAAGTGGGCGCAGATTCTTGTCTTCAAACTCTTTTCGGATGAGTCCGCGTAAGAGGGATTTACTCTTTACATCAAGCAGATTGTAACCCTCCAAATACTCAAACAACTTATTATGCGGTATCGACTCGAAACAGTGACAAACATCCGTTCGGATGATATAGTACCCGTTTTTATCTTCCCTCAATAACATCTTTAATTGAGAAAGGATCTCATGGCGGCTTGACATGGAGATTTTAAATAGTTTCTTCACATTTCTGCAAAGAACTTGCATTGCGAAAAACTCTTCAGCAGTAGTTCCAATAGTATAAAGTGGTTTCTGTGGATTTCTTGACGCATTTGGAGTAAGGTTAAACCGAAAGCTGCTTGATAAAATCCTTGAAGACACTTTGCTAAGATGCTCTTGCAATAAAATTTTCTGTTGCTGAGCATTATTCTTCATCCATTGCTTTAATTGGTCAATCTTACTAGTTTCTTCCTCTGTACGCTCTGCCTTTTTCTTTTTCAATATTTTATTTAGTTCCGCTCTCATTTCACGATACTCTTGAGCAGCAGCCAAATACTCTGGTGAAAGATACCTTTTTTGTATCTTTCCCTTCCTATTCACCGCATTGAATGCATCATGTAGCGAATCGTAGTTATATGAGAAACTATATTGAGACATCTCTTTGAGTTTATCTATATATGTTCCGAAGAATGCACTATTTCAGTTTGCAAAGATATAAAATTATCTGCTATATAAAGAGAAAAGGAGAGGAAAAATCCCCTCCTTAATTCAAAACCAAGTATCAGACATTCAAATCCTTCATCGCTAATCCATAGTTCTCCTGTCCGAACAGGTCTTGATGGATTAGTTTCAAACCGAGAGTCTGATAATACTTGTAGTCATCACCTTCGGTGCAGAGGTATTTGTAACCGTAGCGTGGCATGTACTCCTTGAAGAAGCGAGCCAAGTCTTTCAGGCTTTCGGCTTGATTCTTCTTGAAGTTACTGCGCACAATGATGATGCTCCAGTTGGGGAAGTTGCCTCTTCCGTCGCTGTACTCCCAGAAGCGGATGTAACAGTCCAAATCACGCTCACGGATGTCCACGCAAAAGCCATTGGCATTTTGCATCACGCTACAACTGTTTCTGTAGCCGAACTTCTCACACAAGTAGAGATTGAAATCAAGAATCAAATCATTTTGTAACATAATTGATTGAATTTAAAATAAACGATTAAGTCGAGAGCAGAAGCAGAATTTATTCTGATTATGCCGAGACGTGAGTGATTGTAGATTGAAAATCTAAAAAGTTAATAAATAGTGGATTATAAACGAAAGCCTCGCTTGCGCTTAGCCTTTTTCTTTTTCATCAGGCGATTGAACTCAGCTTCCTCTGCGGCAGTGGCATCGTAGGATGAACAGCCGTTCAACAGACCAAGACCGATGCTTGAACCATTGTCGGAATGGGAAACGCTTTGCTGCACCTCTTCATCTTTATGCGTGAACCCTTGTTTATGGTATTCAAATGAAGATGCACAAGCATTCTGCTCCAATCGGTTGTCGATATTCAAATAGCTGAACT
>ULSR01032282.1_pt1 | contig 16790 bp, 10 predicted proteins | sample 1956861 | NCBI WGS metagenome assembly ULSR01 (sample SAMEA4835713, study PRJEB28245) | human gut metagenome | biome: gut microbiome; material: fecal sample | place: Denmark | collected 2008 | reverse complement strand
TTTCTTGCAGAAAAAGAAGATAGAGAACTTGAATGAACTGCAATTGTCTTCTTCTCCTACCGCTTCTGCAGTGAAAAACGAAGAGCCGGAACCGGTAAGTGAAAACAAACTGTCTTATGAAGCTCAGAAAGAACTGAATAAGAAGTTGCGTAAACTGGAGAAACAAGTGGCGGACTGCGAGCAGAATATAGAGAAACTGGAAGCGCAGATAGCCGGAGTAGAAGCTAAGATGGCAACTCCTGAAGGAGCGTCGGACATGAGCCTTTACGAGCAGCACCAACAGTTGAAGAAGGACTTGGATGCAGTGGTAGAGGAATGGGAGAGTGTTTCCATGGAACTGGAAGAGGCACAGGGCTGACAATAAAATATAATTTTATATATAAATTCAGATGAAAGCAAAACATTATTTACCTATGGCTGCACTGGCGCTGACGATAGCTGCCGGTTGTGAAAGCAAGAAAGAGGCTGTGATGGCTTCAGGAATAGATTTAGGCAACTTGGACACAACGGTTGTCCGGGGTGCGGATTTCTTTCAATATGCTTGTGGCGGGTGGATGAAAAAACATCCGTTGACAGACGAGTATTCACGCTTCGGCTCATTCGATATGCTGGCCGAGAACAATCGGGAGCAGTTAAAAGGGCTGATTACGGAAATAGCCGGACAGGAAAATGAGAAAGGCACGGTAGCTCAAAAGATTGCCGATATTTATAATTTGGCGATGGACAGTGCCAAACTGAATGCAGAAGGGATAGAGCCTATCAAAGCTGATTTAGAGAGAATCGCTTCGGTAAAAGACAAGGCGGAGATTGTTCCGATGATGGCTGAATTGTCTCATATCGGCATACGCCCTTATTTTACTTTCTTTGTTGATGCCGATATTATGGACAGTAAGAGCAATTTGTTTCAGTTATATCAGGGAGGTATCAGTTTGGGTGAGAAAGAATATTATTTGGATACCGATGAGGCTACAACAGATATTCGTAATAAATATAAGGAACATATTGTAAAGATGTTCCAGTTGGCGGGCTTTGATGAATCTGCCGCCCGGAAGAATATGGAGGCAGTCCTTGAAATCGAAACACGCATAGCCAAAGCTTCTTTCAGTGCTGTGGAACAGCGTAATCCTGCTGCCAATTATCATAAGATGACGCTGGATGAATTGAAGAAATCTGTTCCGGGCATCGATTGGGATGCATTTCTCAGTGGGGTGGGAGTAAAAGGTGTTACGGAACTGAGCGTGTCTCAAGTGGAACCCATCAAGGAAGTGGAAAAGATAATCAATACCATGCCTGTAGAAAAGCAGGTTGCTTATATGCAATGGAAGTTAATCAATCGGGCTGCCGGTTATTTGAGCGACGACTTTGTGGCACAGAATTTTGACTTCTATGGCAAAGCTTTATCGGGAAGAAAAGAAAACCAGCCGCGCTGGAAACGTGCGGTAGGCACTGTGAACGGTATGCTGGGTGAAGCGGTAGGACAGATGTATGTGGAAAAATATTTCCCTGCTGCGGCCAAAGAACGTATGGTGCAGTTGGTCAAGAACCTGCAGACTGCTTTGGGCGAACGTATCCGGAACTTGGAATGGATGGGCGACAGCACCAAGACAAAAGCCATCGAGAAGTTGAATTCTTTCTATGTGAAAGTGGGCTATCCCGATAAGTGGAGAGATTATACGGCTTTGGATGTTGAAAAAGACTCTTATTGGGCAAATGTGAAACGTGCCACTAAGTTTGAACTCGATTATGAATTGGCAAAAGCCGGCAAGCCGGTAGACCGCGACGAGTGGGGAATGACTCCGCAAACGGTGAATGCTTATTACAATCCCACTACCAATGAAATTTGTTTCCCGGCCGGTATCCTTCAGTATCCGTTCTTTGATATGAATGCCGATGATGCTTTCAATTACGGAGCTATCGGTGTGGTTATCGGACATGAAATGACTCATGGGTTTGATGACCAGGGACGTCAATTCGATAAGGACGGTAACTTGAAAGACTGGTGGACACCGGAAGATGCGGAACGTTTCAATACACGTGCCCAGGTAATGGTGAACTTCTTCGACAGCATTCAGGTATTGCCGGGATTACATGCGAACGGTTCTTTGACTTTAGGTGAGAATATTGCCGACCATGGAGGTTTGCAGGTTTCTTTCCAGGCATTTAAGAATGCAACAAAAGATGCTCCTTTGGGAGTGGTGGACGGATTTACACCCGAACAACGCTTCTTCTTGTCATACGCCGGAGTATGGGCGGGTAATGTACGCGATGAGCAGATTCGTCTACAGACAAAATCAGATCCTCATTCTTTGGGCAGATGGCGTGTGAATGGGGCACTTCCTCAAATCGGAGCATGGTATGAGGCGTTCAATATAACCGAAAACGATTCGATGTATTTGGCACCGGAGAAACGGGTTTCTATTTGGTAAGATATTCTTTATATTCGCCGATAGAGGGTAGGTTGGGAATTTCACAAGTTTAATCGGAAAACAGTGAAATTGGGAATCTTCCCTCTACGGCGGATATTTTTTCTTTTGATATAACTCTCTTTCTATTTGGATTTTAATCAATAAACCGTTATTTTTGCGGGCGATGAAACGGAGAAGGTACATAGCATATTTTTTGATACTTGTTAGCATCATTATGTTAACGGCATCTGTCTTGCCGCATCATCATCACCGTGAGATACTTTGTTTACAACATGATATTGCGGTCTGTGGCTGTCAGTGTTCGGGGGAACATCACAACCACGATATATCGCATGACGAGCACACTTGTAATGCCGGTTGTGTGACCAAATTCAAGAGTATTACTCCCGATAAGGTGCAGAATAGCGTTTCACCGGACTATTCCTTCTGTTCATTGCTTTACACGGTGCCGGATATTCTGTTGCTTTCATTGCGGCTTACCGAACACAATACGATTCCAGATATTTATTATTTAGAAAAACTTCATTCCACATGCCTCCCTCATGTCAAGGGGTTGCGTGCTCCTCCTTATGTTCTTGCTTAACAGATAGAAACGACCTTTTTATCCGCAACTTTGTTGCATCTTTATTATCCTAATTTTGTCATCAGATTAAAAAAGTAAGAACAAATAATATCATCATGAAGAAACTTATCTTTATGGGAGTCTTGGGCTTGTTCCTTTTAGGCTCTTGCAACAGTAAATCGGGCCATGACCACGAAGGACACAATCATGGAACGGAAGAAGCACATAATCACGACCACGAAGGACATGACCATAATCACGAAGGACATGACCACGAAAAAGAAAACCACGACCATGAGAATGAAGGTCACGAAGGTCATAACCATGAAGCGGAAGCTGCTGTAGCCGGTCACTCTGACGAAATCATCTTGACTCCCGAAAAAGCGAAAGCGGCCGGGGTAGAGTCGGAAATTATCCAACCTAAAGCATTCCGTCAGGTGATAACCACCAGCGGACAGGTGCAGGCTGCACAAGGCGATGAGAGCGTAGTCGTTGCCAATGTAGCCGGTGTGGTGTCTTTTCGCCATCCGGTAACGGACGGTATGAGTGTAAGCAAAGGTGCTCCTATCCTGAATATCTCTGCAGAGAACATGCCGGACGGAGACCCCGTAAAACGTGCCCGCATTGCATACGAGACTGCAAAGAAAGAATATGAACGTGCTGCCAAGTTGGTAGAAAGCCAGATTATATCGCAGAAGGATTTCAACACCATCAAGGAAAGTTATGAAAATGCGCAATTGGCATACGAGGCTATTTCGAAGAACCAGACCAAGAACGGTGTGTCGGTAACGGCTCCTTTGGGTGGTTACATCAAGAATTGTCTGGTACAGGAAGGCGACTATGTATCGGTAGGCCAGCCTTTGGTAAGTATCACCCAGAACCGTCGTCTGTTCCTGCGGGCCGATGTTTCCGAGAAATATTATGGTTATCTGCATAGCATCCAGTCGGCCAACTTCAAGACTCCATACGATAATAAGGTATATGAGTTGGGTGAGCTGAAAGGACGTCTGCTCTCATACGGTAAGGCATCCGGGGGGACTTCTTTCTATGTACCTGTAACTTTCGAATTTGATAATCGGGGAGATGTGATTCCCGGCTCGTATGTGGAGGTGTATCTGCTCTCGTCGGAAATGCCTGATGTACTGACTTTACCGGTTACGGCATTGACCGAGGAACAAGGCCTGTACTTTATTTATCTGCAAGTGGATGAGGAGGGATATAAGAAACAGGAGGTAACTTTGGGAGCGAGCAACGGAAAGGAAGTGCAGATTCTGACCGGTTTGAAAGCCGGTGACCGTGTGGTAACAAAGGGAGCCTATCAAGTGAAGTTGGCATCGGCCAGCAATGCGATTCCGGCCCATAGTCATGAACATTAATCAGCCGTACCTATGCTAAATAAGATTATACATTTTTCGCTCCATAACCGTATCTTGGTTCTGGTAGCGTCGGTTCTGCTGCTTATCGGCGGTACTTACACGGCTTTTCATACGGAAGTCGATGTGTTCCCCGATTTGAATGCGCCGACTGTAGTGATTATGACCGAAGCGAACGGTATGGCCGCCGAGGAAGTGGAACAATTGGTTACCTTCCCCGTAGAGACTGCCGTAAACGGTGCGACCCATGTGCGTAGGGTGCGTTCGTCTTCCACCAATGGCTTCTCTGTCGTTTGGGTGGAATTTGAATGGGATACCGATATTTATCTGGCTCGTCAGATTGTCAGTGAGAAACTTTCTTTGGTCAGCGAGGAACTGCCCGAAAATGTGGGTAAGCCTACAATGGGTCCTCAATCTTCTATTTTGGGTGAGCTGCTGATTATCGGATTGACTTCGGATACCACTTCCATGCTCGACCTTCGTACGCTGGCAGACTGGACTATCCGTCCGCGACTGCTTTCTACAGGAGGTGTGGCACAGGTTGCCGTACTGGGAGGTGATATTAAAGAATATCAGGTGTTGCTCGACCCTGCCCGCATGAAACATTATAATGTCACGTTGGCCGAAGTGATGAATGTCACCCGTAACATGAATCAGAATGCCAACGGTGGGGTAATTTATGAATATGGAAATGAATATATCGTCCGCGGAGTGCTTTCCAGCCATGATGTGGCACAATTGTCACGTTCCGTCATCAAGACGGTGGAAGGCGTGCCTGTTACCTTGGAAGATATTGCCGATGTGAAGATCGGCTCGCAGGAACCGAAACTGGGTACTGCTTCGGAGAGGGGGAAACCGGCTGTGCTGATGACCGTGACCAAGCAACCTAAAACAGGAACCATCGAACTGACGGAGCAGTTGGAAGCCGCATTAAAGGACTTGCAGAAGAATCTTCCGGCGGATGTACACGTTTCTACGGATATTTTCCGTCAGAGCCGTTTCATCGAAAGTTCTATTGGCAATGTGAAGGATTCCTTGTATGAAGGCGCCATCTTTGTGGTGATTGTCCTCTTTCTGTTCCTTGCCAATGTGCGTACCACGGTTATTTCATTGGTTACTCTTCCGTTGTCATTGATTGTATCCATATTGACCCTTCACTATATGGGACTCACTATCAATACCATGAGTTTGGGTGGCATGGCCATTGCCATCGGTTCGTTGGTGGACGATGCCATTGTGGATGTGGAGAATGTATGGAAGCACCTGCGTGAAAACCGCTTGTTGCCCGAAGGGGAACGTAAAAGCGTGATTGAAGTCGTGTTCAATGCTTCGAAAGAAGTGCGTATGCCTATTTTGAACTCTACCTTGATTATTGTAGTCAGCTTTGTTCCCTTGTTCTTCCTCACCGGAATGGAAGGCCGTATGTTGGTTCCGCTGGGCATAGCCTTTATCGTAGCGTTGTTTGCTTCTACGGTTGTGGCTTTGACGCTGACTCCGGTGCTGTGCAGTTATCTGTTGGGTAATAATAAAGGTAAGGAGTTGCCGAAAGAAGCGTTTATAGCCGTATGGATGAAAAAGCATTACCGCAATGCCTTGTTATGGTCGTTGAATCATAAATCCGTTGTATTAGGTTTTACGGGTACACTGTTTGCTGTGGCGTTGGTTGTATTCTTTACATTGGGGCGCAGCTTCCTGCCGTCTTTCAATGAAGGTTCGTTTACCATCAATATCAGTTCGTTACCGGGCATCTCCTTGGCAGAATCCGACAAGATGGGACATCGTGCGGAAGAGTTGCTGATGTCTATTCCCGAAATACAGACCGTAGCCCGCAAGACAGGACGTGCCGAACTGGATGAACATGCGCTTGGGGTCAACGTGAGTGAAATCGAGGCTCCGTTTGAGTTGAAAGACCGTTCCCGTCAGGAATTGGTAGCCGATGTACGTGCCAAACTCTCTACCATCACCGGTGCGAATATTGAGATAGGCCAGCCCATCAGCCACCGTATCGATGCCATGCTTTCGGGTACGAAGGCCAATATTGCCATCAAATTGTTTGGTAATGATTTGAACAAGATGTTTGCCATCGGTAATCAGATAAAGGATGCCATCAGCAGCGTGGAAGGTATTGCCGACTTGAATGTGGAACAACAAATAGAGCGTCCGCAGCTCAAGATTGTTCCCAAACGGGAGATGCTTGCCAAATTCGGTATTTCCTTGCCGGACTTTGCCGAGTTTGTATCTGTAAACATGGCGGGTGAAGTCGTTTCACAGGTATATGAGGAAGGCAAGGCGTTTAATCTCATTGTCCGTACCAAAGACGAGGTACGCGATGAAATGGAGAAGGTGCGTAACTTGATGATTGATACCGGCGACGGTCAGAAGATTCCTGTGAACTATGTAGCCGATGTGGTTTCTGCCATGGGCCCGAATACTATCAGCCGTGAGAACGTAAAGCGTAAGATTGTGATTTCCGCCAATACCAGCGGCCGTGACTTGCGCAGCGTGGTGAATGATATTCAGGAACGTATTGACCGACAAATCAAATTGCCCGAAGGATATCATGTGGAATATGGCGGCCAGTTTGAGAGTGAGCAGGCGGCCAGCCGCACATTGCTGCTTACCTCATTTATGAGTGTCGTGGTCATCTTCCTGTTGCTTTATACACAGTTCCGCAGCGCCGCGCAGAGTGGAGTTATTCTGTTGAATCTGCCTTTGGCATTGATTGGCGGTGTGTTTGCTTTGGTGATTACCACCGGTGAAATCAGTATTCCGGCCATTATCGGATTCATCTCCCTGTTTGGTATCGCTACCCGTAACGGTATGTTGCTCATCAGTCATTATAATGACCTGCGTGCCGGTGGCATGGAGCTGAAGGAAAGTATTCTGCATGGTTCTCTGGACCGTCTGAATCCCATTCTGATGACCGCCTTATCCTCAGCTTTGGCTTTGATTCCGCTGGCGTTCCGTGGTGATTTGCCTGGAAATGAGATACAAAGTCCGATGGCGAAAGTAATCTTGGGAGGTCTTTTGACTTCGACTTTCCTGAACGCTTTCATCATTCCGATTGTTTATGAACTGATGAACCGAAAGAAGAAATAATATATCATCGTGGGGCGAGTTGGATGCCATAGCTGTCAAGTCGGGAAATGGTATTTTCGTACTATGGGCAGACACATGGGTCTGCCCATACGATGGATGTTTTCCTTAGCTTGACCTTCAAATAGAGTCCCAATTTAATAAGAAAATAATATGAAACGAATTTTACTTATAATAGCCCTCTGCTCCCCCTTGTTGATGCAGGCCCAGAGTATTGACCATATCTTGAAAAGCATTGAGCAGAACAATAAAGAACTCAAGGCACAGAAGCACGCCGCCGATGCGACCAAGATGGAAAACCGTACAAACAATAATCTGCCTGATCCTACGGTGAGCTACAGCTCTTTTTACAGCAATGCCGCCGAAGGTGGTCATGGAACGGAATTTGTCGCTTCGCAAGGCTTTGATTTTCCTACCCAGTACATCACCCGCAACCGTCAGGCTACTTTGCAGAACGAAGCGGTGGACAAGCAGCAACAGGCTGTCCGCAGGGATATCCTGCTGAATGCGAAAAACCTCTGTCTGGACCTTATTCTGTTGAATCAGGAAAAGACATTGATGGATATCCGCATGAAGAATGCCGATGAATTGCAGGCGCTTTATGAAAAGCGCCTGACCACCGGTGATGCGAACATACTGGAAGTAAACAAAATCAAGATGGAGCGTATGAATGTGCAGACGGAAGTTGCCCAAAACAGTGCGGCCCACCGTACTGCTTTGCAATCTCTGCTTGCCATGAACGGCAACATGCCTTTGGAATTTGCGGAAACCACTTATCCTTCCATACAGGAAATCAATGATTACAATACTATGCGGGATGAAGTGGTGGCATCAGACCTTGACTTGCAGACCGCTGCTGCCACTACTCGTGCCGCCGAGAAGCAGGTTTCGGTAGACCGCCAAGGCTGGTTGCCTAAACTGGAAGTCGGTTTCCGTCGTAACACGGATGATGTGGCTTCAATGAATGGTTTTGTGGTAGGGGGCTCCTTGCCTTTGTTTCAGAACCGTAAAAAGGTAAAGATAGCCAAGGCGCAGGCTATCAGTGCACAGTTGATGCAAGAGAACGCTAAAGATCAGGTTGAGGCTTCTCTGATGTCTCTTTTCAATGAAATGCAGCAGTTGAAGGATGCCATAAAAGCGTATGATGTCCCCTTGATGTACCGTTCTCTGGACTTGTTGAAGCAGGCATTGACCGAAGGACAAATTTCATTGATTGAATATTTTGTGGAAACAGAAAGTATTTATAAGAATCTTCAGGCGTATATGCAGATAGAGAACCAATACCAGAAGGTGATGGCGAATATCTATAAGAACAACCTGTAGGATGTTAATATTCGCTGAGATATAGCAGTGTAGGGGGGATGTTATAGTTGACATCGCCCCTAAAACTTATCTTATCGGTTCAGTAAGTAAAATATAAAAAATGATTAGGAGATGAATTTAGAAGAAGTATTGAACTTTCGCCGGTCTGTGCGGAAGTTTGACAAAAGCAAACCGGTAGATCCGGAAAAGGTAAGACATTGTCTGGAACTGGCTGCGCTGGCTCCCAATAGCTCCAATATGCAGTTGTGGGAGTTCTATCAAATAACGGACCCGCAACTGATGGCGAAAATAACTCATGCCTGTCTTGACCAGTCGGCAGCGGCTACGGCTTCCGAAATCGTCGTCTTTGTCACCCGTCAGGATTTATATAAGAAACGTGCCCACTTCGTCCTTGACTTTGAAGAAGGGAACATCCGGCGGAACAGCCCGAAGGAACGCCAAGAGAAACGCATCAGGGACAGAAAGTTGTATTATGGTAAACTCATGCCCTTTATCTATGCCCGGTTCTTTGGCCTGTTGGGGCTTTTCAGGGTAATCTTGGCAAGAACTATCAGTCTGTTCCGACCTATGATGCTGGAAGTATCCGAGTGTGACATGCGTGTGACCGTAAATAAATCCTGTGCACTTGCCGCCCAAACCTTTATGATTGCCATGGCGAACGAAGGATACGATACTTGTCCGTTGGAAGGTTTTGACAGCAGACGGATGAAGAAACTATTGAAACTGCCTCATGGTGCAGGTATTAATATGGTCATACCTTGCGGCGTCCGGGACGGAAACAAAGGTATTTGGGGAGAACGCGGCAGAGTTCCCTTCGATGAGGTTTATCATAGAATATAGGGTGGAGAAGGTATCTCTCAGAGTGGAGATTCACCGTCCGGGCACTTTGCCCAACGGCTTGCAAGTGGAAGATATAACCAATGGCACTTCGATGCCTCGTAATAACTTCCTCTTCGGCAATGCCATCTATCTTCTTCCCTATACCGGTGCAGGCAGTGGTATTATAGAGATATCCGCTGTAAATTTATGGAAAAAGAATGATTGGAGTAATATTCTAAAGAATTTCTGCAATATTTCTTTATTGCACGGACTATTGGATTTGATATCATGGGCTCCGTCCGTTGGGCTGCACAGAGGTAACGAAATATCAATTATGGTTATTTTGTTTGTTTCAAATGTCGGTTTAACAAGGATATGTGGCGGGATTTTTTTAATTTTGCACCTGCAACTAATTAACAGATAAGAAAATGCCATTAAATTTACCCGATAAACTACCTGCCATCGAATTACTGAAAGAAGAGAATATCTTCGTTATTGATAATTCGCGTGCCAATGCACAGGATATCCGTCCGTTGAAGATTGTGATATTGAATTTGATGCCGTTGAAGATAACCACAGAGACGGATTTGGTGCGTTTGCTTTCCAACACACCGCTTCAGTTGGAAATTTCGTTTATGAAACTCAAAAGTCATACTTCAAAGAATACACCGGTGGAGCACATGAAAGCCTTCTATCGTGATTTTGACTTGATGCGTAACGAAACGTATGACGGCATGATTGTGACCGGCGCTCCCATTGAGCAGATGCCGTATGAAGAGGTGACTTATTGGAACGAAATCACGACTATTTTTGATTGGGCGCGTACTCATGTCACATCTACGCTTTATATTTGTTGGGCGGCACAGGCAGGGCTTTATCATTTTTATGGAGTACCTAAATATCCGTTGGATAAAAAGATGTTCGGCATCTTTGAACATCATGTCAATGTGCAGGGATTGCCTATCTTCCGTGGGTTCGATGATGTGTTTTTTGTACCTCACAGCCGTCACACCGAAGTGCGCCGTGAAGATATTATGAAGGTGAAAGACCTCACGTTGATAGCCGAATCGGATGATTCGGGAGTTTATATGGCAATGGCCCGCAACGGCCGTGAGTTCTTTATCACCGGACATTCCGAATATTCGCCTTATACGCTCGATACGGAATACAAACGCGATTTGGGCAAAGGGCTTCCTATTGAAATGCCGAGAAACTATTACCGTGGAGACAACCCGGATAATGCGCCTTTGGTGCGCTGGCGCGGACATGCCAACTTATTGTTCTCCAACTGGCTGAATTATTACGTATATCAGGAAACTCCATTTGATATAACTCAGATACGATGATTAGACAACGAAAGATAGAATTGCTGGCTCCTGCCAAGAACCTGGAGTGCGGTATGGCGGCTGTCGACCATGGTGCCGATGCTGTCTACATCGGCGCTCCCCGTTTTGGCGCACGTGCGGCGGCCGGAAATTCTTTGGAAGACATAGCGGTATTGGTGCAGTACGCTCATTTGTATAATGTGCGAATCTATGTGACTGTCAATACTATCCTTCGCGATGAAGAGTTGAAGGATACGGAAGAAATGATATGGGAGTTGTATCGTGCCGGTGTGGATGCACTGATTGTGCAGGATATGGGACTGTTGGAGTTGAACCTGCCGCCCATTCCTCTTCATGCCAGCACGCAGATGGATAACCGTACCCCCGAAAAGGTGAAGTTTCTGGCAGAGGCGGGGTTTCGTCAGGTTGTGTTGGCGCGTGAACTTTCGTTGCCCGAGATTGGCAAGATACATGAGGTGGTTCCCGAAGTACCGCTTGAAGTGTTTGTGCACGGAGCACTGTGCGTCAGTTATAGCGGGCAGTGTTATGTCAGCCAGTCCTGTTTCGGGCGCAGTGCCAATCGGGGAGAATGTGCACAGTTCTGTCGCTTGGCGTTCGACCTGGTGGATGCGGATGGGAAAGTCATTGTGCGTAATAAGCATTTGCTTTCGTTGAAAGACCTTAATCAGAGTGAAGAACTCGAACAGTTGCTGGACGCCGGTGCTTCTTCTTTGAAGATAGAAGGGCGTTTGAAGGATGTTTCGTATGTGAAGAATGTGACGGCTTATTATCGCAAGAAATTGGATGCTGTCTTTAAACGTCGCACAGAATATATCCGTGCTTCGTCGGGAACGGTGAAAACGGACTTTAAGCCACAGTTGGACAAGAGTTTCAGTCGCGGGTTTACTAATTATTTCCTGTTTGAACGCAACAAGGATATCTTTTCTTTTGATACTCCGAAGTCGCTGGGCGAGGAGATGGGGACGGTAAAGGAAATCCGTGGAAACTATTTGACTGTGGCCGGGGTGAAATCGTTCAATAACGGTGATGGGGTGTGTTATCTGGATGAAGCCGGAAAATTGCAGGGTTTCCGCATTAATAGGGTGGAGAACAATAAACTGTTCCCGCAGGAGATGCCTCGTATCAAGCCCCGCACGCTGCTTTACCGTAACTTTGATCAGGAGTTTGACAAGCAGATGCAACGCAAATCCGCCGAACGCAAGTTGTCGGTTGCTCTGGTATTGGCGGAGAATAATTTCGGTTTTACGCTGACATTGACGGATGAAGACGATAACAGTGTCAGTGTGGTATTGGAGCGCGAGAAAGAATTGGCGCGCACTCCGCAGACCGATAATCTTCGTACCCAGTTGGGCAAATTGGGAAATACGCCTTTCGAACCGACAAGCATTGATATCAACTTTAGTGAGAATTGGTTTATCCCTGCTTCTGTCCTTGCCGAATTGCGCCGTTCGGGAGTAGAGAAACTTTTGGAAGCCCGCCGCATCAATTATCGCCGGGAATTATATAAATTGCCGGAGACACATCATTCTTTTCCGGTTTCAGAACTTACCTATTTGGGTAATGTGATGAATGACGGAGCTTATTCTTTCTATCAGAATCATGGGGTGCAACGCATTGCTCCCGCTTTTGAGAAAGTTCCGGTTGAGGATGCCGTATTGATGTTCTGTAAACACTGTTTACGATATAGCATGGGATGGTGTCCCACTTATCATAAGGTGCGTTCTCCTTATAAGGAACCTTACTGTTTGGTCAGTGCGGATGGAAAACGTTTCCGTCTGGAGTTTGACTGTAAGCATTGTCAAATGAAGGTGCTTTCTGCTTCGGGGGAGCCGAAAGTTTCTTCTTCTCATTAATATACCATGAACATTCTCCGCTATAAACCGAATCTGAAGAAATCGGGCTTCCAGTTTCCGACAGGGAATATAGTGGGGATGAAATGGGTATGGCTGCTTCCGTTGTCAGTACTCTTTTCTTTTTTCTTTTCCTGCCAATATCAGGTGCCTGACTTTTCTTTAAAAGGAGCCTCGCAGAAGACAAAAGATTCTGTGGACTATTTGATGGAGCATTATTATACGTTGAATAGTAATTTCGAAGTGACTTCGGATTCTCTGCTATTGCAGCAATTGCCGTTGATAGATGTGCTGCCGGTTTATAAAGGAGAGAAGCTGGTGGTGGCGGAGTTTATGGTTCAGGCTGCTGATACGGTGGATTCGGTGTGGGTTAAGGTGGCTCGCGACCAAGAGACAATGGGGTGGATTCGCGAGGGGGAATTACTCAAGAAAGTGGTTCCGGTTGATCCTATTTCACAGTTCATTCACCTGTTCAGCAGTTCCCATACGGTAGCTTTCTTTATTGTTCTGGCTTTGTTTGGCATGGGATATTTGTATCGGGCGATACGTAAAAAGCGTTTGCAGCTCATCTGGTTTAATGATATCGATAGTGTTTTTCCCAATATACTGACACTGCTCATGGCTACAGCCGCTACTCTTTATAGCAGTATTCAGCATTTTGTGCCGGGCACATGGGAGCAGTTTTATTATGCTCCTTCCCTTAATCCTTTGGATTTACCGTTTATTCTTTCGTTGTTTATGTTTAATGTGTGGGGCATTGTTCTGGTCGGGCTGGCAACATTGGACGAGTTGTTTCATCAAGTTCGCGTAGAGGCGGCTTTCTTTTATTTATTGGGATTGATGTCTTGTTGTATCTTTCTGTACTTGTTCTTTACATTTACCACTTATTACTACATTGGATATCCTTGTCTGGTGGTTTACGCCGTATGGATATTCAGAAGTATCAAACGTGCTTCTCATTATAAGTTCAGTTGCGGAAATTGTGGTGCAAAGATGAAATCGAAAGGTGTCTGTCCCCATTGCGGTGCTATCAATGAATAAGATAACGAGGGTGTGTCGAAACAAAAATAACCCTTCCGAAAAGTTACAGATTGTAACTACCAAACTTAAAAGAGCCGTATCGAACTCTGTTTCGAGTAATGATACGGTTCTTTCTCTTGCTTTTTAGGATGCTCAAGTTTCAGATTAAAAGTTCTTCTTTGGTTTAACTTAGTTTTGACACCCCCTGGAACTTTTATCTTTTTGATGTTGAACTTCCTAGAAGTGATAACGCACGTCTACGCCGAGCTGCAATGGTTTGCTCCTTTGTTCAAAACCTCTTTCCATACTTTCAAAATAGAACGTGGTATAATCTTTATTGGTGAGGTTGCGTCCCCAAAAGTCTATCTGTAAAGCTTTTGCCTGTAAAGAGATACGTCCGTTCAAGGTACCGTAAAAACTTTGTGATACATCGTTCTTTTCTGTCCAGTAAATCTTTCCGGCACCGGTATAGTTGAGGCCGACAGTCAGGCTCTGTGCCCACTTGTTTCCACCAAGGAAGAAACTGTAATTGGCGCCCACATTCATGGTATGGCGTGGGACGAATGGAACGTAATGGCCGCTATAATCGATGTTCTCGTCTGACGAGCTCTTTCCGGCATCGTACTTCTTGAAGGTAGAGTGAGTATATCCGTAGCTTCCGTTCAAACTGAGATTTCTATTGACGGATGCGGTCAGGCTGACTTCCGCACCATAACTTTCACTGCTTCCTGCATTGACCATCATACGTCCCAGTCCGCTTTCTACAAACTTGGCAATCTGCTGGTCGCGGGTATCCATATAGAAGGCGGCCAGGTCAGTTTTCAACTTACCGCCGAACAGACTGAGATGTGAACCGATTTCGTAGTTCCAACTATATTCGGGCTTGTAGGTTACGAGGTTTTTTATTTCATCGTCGCTGACAGCACTTCCTGCACCCGGACGTTGTTTTAATGCGCTTTGCAATAACTCGGAGAACATCTGTATATTGTAACCGCCGCTGCGGAAGCCACGGCTGACAGTCGCATAGATATTATTCTGCTTGTTAAAGTCATATTTCAAAGCGAATTTAGGTAACAACTGTACATGGTCATCATCCAGCTTGCCTATAAACTCAGCTGCCTGTTCCATCGGTTTTCCCATCGGCTTTCCCGCCATATACATCTGAATGTTCATGGCTGCCGAAGAATTATAGTCTATCTTGTTCTTTTCGTAGTCCAGACGCAGCCCAACGGTAGCAGACAGATTCTCGAATAATAAATGGTTGAAAGTGGACTGATGGAAAATAGCTGCCCCTAATACCGGAGTGTCGAAGATGCCGGGTACGGGCATTGTCTCGCTCAATATCTTCAAGTTGATGGGCATCCCCGATGAGGCCATTCCCTTATTGATATTATTTTCCAGCCATTGGATTCCTTCGGATTGGAAGGTGACAGGAGCATCGGTATGCAGCCATTGATAAAAGCCGCTTGCACCGGTTACCCAAATCCAGCGTTGGTTCTTTTTGCTCTTGAAGGTAATCTCTTCGCTCAGGGTATTGATACGTTGTTTTTGTTCTATGTTGTAGATGTCGACAGGCAGGAAGTCCTGATCCAGATACATACGGTCGGTCAGGTTCTGATATCCTGTCACGGCATTCATGATGAAACTGTTGCCCTGATATTCTATGTTCAGCCCAGTGTTGAACAGTCCGCGGCGGTAACCGCAGTCACGGTTATAGCTGATTTTTCCGATATGTTCTTTGTATTCTTCTTTACTTTTATTCAGGGCTCCCGTATAGTAATAAGGATAGCCGCCTTCATCGCTATAGTCGTAACCAATCGTAAAGTCCAGTTTTAAATTGTCTGAAGGCAGCCAGATGGCACGGATTCGTCCGCCTCCGGCTTCCATGTTATCAATTTTCTTTCCGTTATATGCATTGCGGAAGAAGCCGTCCGAACCTTCATAATAGCCCCCTGCCGAGAAAGCAAAGTGTTCATTCCAACGGTGATAATGTGTCAGTGAGGCGCTACGGTAATTGCTTTTGCTGCCGTAACTCAGTTTCACATCAGTCCCCTGATAAGAGAATGGCGAACGGGTATGTACTTTAATCAGCCCCCCCATCGTGTTGCGTCCATATAATGTACCTTGAGGTCCGCGAAGGATGTCGATACGTTCTATGTCATAGAAATTAAAGTCGAACGCAGACTTGTCTATATAAGGAATGTTGTCTACATACAATCCTACAGCCGGAGTGTTGATGCGTGAACCGATTCCACGGATATAGACTGCGGAAGTGATTTTTGAGCCATAATCGGGCATAAAGAAATTCGGAACCAAAGCACTTACATTTTTCAGTGTCGTAATCTGATTGGCTTGCATGTCTTTCTGTGAAATCAAAGAGACTGCATTGGGAAGCTCTCTTAGCTTGCCGGTTTCTTTGGGTGAAGCAATGACGACCACTTCTTCAATATCAATCACTTTAGTTGTATCTTTGGGAAGTGTGTTAATGTCTTCTGCGAGCGCTGTCGCAGACAGTAGACAAGTCGTTGCCAATAATAGGTTTCTTTTCATATTTATTGTTTGGTTTGAGTAGTATTGTAATTCATTTGCAAAGTAAGGGCAAACGAATGGTTTGTACAATCCTCATTTATTAGGATTTTAAATTTTGTCGGCTTCTATATAGCCGTTCATTACGGCATAGACGGTGAGTCCGGATACAGACTTGATGCCCAGTTTCTCTGTTATATTCTTGCGATGGGAAATGACGGTGGTCAGGCTGATGTTTAGTTTGTCGGCTATCTCTTTATTGATGAGTCCTTTGGTGATGAGTATCAGCACCTCAATTTCACGGGCGGATAATTCATGCTCCGTTTTAGGCATTTGTGTTTCCGGATGCGCGGCATGGGTTCTTGCCTGATGACCATACTTGCGCAGTTGGAGGATATCTTTTATCAACGATTCTTCATCCTGATAGATGTTCAACTTAGGTACACCGG
>ULSR01033690.1_pt1 | contig 16822 bp, 8 predicted proteins | sample 1956861 | NCBI WGS metagenome assembly ULSR01 (sample SAMEA4835713, study PRJEB28245) | human gut metagenome | biome: gut microbiome; material: fecal sample | place: Denmark | collected 2008 | reverse complement strand
GTCGGTTGCGGCTACGATCCGAAACAGATTTTCTTTGCCGGTGTCGGCAAGACGGACCGGGAAATATGCCAGGCGTTTCAGGCCGGGATCGGGGCATTCGTGGTCGAATCCCTTGAGGAAATCGAAGTCATAAGCGCATTGGCTCGTAGGCTGGACCGCAGGGCTTCCATCAGTCTCAGAATCAATCCGAACATCGACGCGCACACGCATCAGTACATCACCACCGGTCTCTACGAGGACAAGTTCGGGCTTTCGGACAGGAGTTTCGACGGGGCGGTTGAGATGTTGAAGTCCGATCCGTTGTTGGATTTCTATGGCCTTCAGTTCCACATCGGCTCACAGATTCTGGATGTGGAGAATGTCATCGGGCTTGAGTGCGCCAAGGTTAACGAGATTGTCTCAGTGTTTGAGTCAAAGGGGGTGGTTGTCAAGAATATAGATTTAGGCGGCGGCCTTGGGGTCAATTATGACGACCCCGATTCGGATCCTATTGCTGATTTCGAGACCTGGTTCAGAACCATAGACAAGAAACTTGCCCGCCGGCTTGACCAGACCGTCCACGTTGAGCCGGGACGCTCCGTTGTGGCTCAGTGCGGATCTCTTGTCACCCAAGTTGTTTTCGTCAAGAAAGGGGAGAGCAGGAATTTCCTGATGGTGGACGCTGGGATGAATGATCTTATCCGTCCTGCCCTATACGGAGCGTTCCATAAGATCGAGAATATCACCGCTCATTATCAGGACGGGGATTCTCGTTCGGCAAGCATTTATGATGTGGTAGGTCCGGTCTGCGAGTCCGCCGACACTTTCGGCAAGGAACGTTCGTTGCCCGAGAGCCGCAGGGGAGACCTTATAGCCATCCGCAGCGCCGGTGCCTACGGTCAGGTGATGGCCTCGCACTACAACATGCGTCCGTTCGCCCCGGCGGTATATTCAGACCGATTGTTGGAATCTCCCCGCCGGAAGGATTATTTCCTTGGTTGATGAATATGCCATTAGCCGCGAATCAATAACCATCCGGTTCCTGAGCTTGCGGTTCCTGAACTTGCGGTTCCTGAGTTTGCGGTCACTGAGTTTGTCGAAGGGTCGAAGTGCCGGAGGATTTTATTCCCTGTATGGGTTGAGGTCGCTTCGACAGGCTCAGAGACCGGACATATTCCTACCTTCTGAAACCGCGGAGCTTTTGTGCGAGGTTTCCAGTCAGCGCCGTCTTCATCATCTTCCTGGTAGTCTCGAACTGCTTGAGCAGTTTGTTGACCTCGGCCACATTGGTGCCGCTGCCGTCCGCGATCCTCTTGCGGCGGCTTCCGTTGATGATCTCAGGATTGTCCCTCTCTTCAGGAGTCATGGACATGATGATGGCCTCTATCCCCTTGAACGCCTTGTCGTTGTCGATGTCGATGTCCTTGATCGCCTTGCCGACTCCCGGAATCATTCCGGCAAGATCCTTGATGTTGCCCATCTTCTTGACCTGCTGGATCTGATTGTAGAAGTCCATCAGTCCGAACTTGTCCTTGGCCAGTTTCTTTCTGGTCTCACGCGCCTGCTTCTCGTCAAACTGCTCCTGTGCCTTCTCGACGAGGGAGACAACGTCACCCATTCCGAGGATTCTGTCGGCGATACGTCCCGGGTGGAACACATCCATTGCCTCCATCTTCTCTCCCGAGGAGATGAACTTGATCGGCTTTCCGGTGACGTACTTGATGGAAAGCGCGGCGCCGCCTCTGGTGTCACCGTCCATCTTCGTCAGCACGACTCCGTCGAAGTCAAGCCGCTCGTTGAAGACTTTGGCTGTCTCCACGGCATCCTGACCGGTCATCGCGTCTACGACAAATAATGACTCTGTAGGGTTCACGGCCTTGTGCAGGGCAGAGATCTCGTCCATAAGCTCCTGATCCACGGCCAGACGACCGGCGGTGTCTATGATGACCACTGAATATCCTTCCGCCTTGGCCTTGGCTATGGCGTTCTTGGCGATCTTGATCGGATCCTTGACGCCTTCCTCGGTGTAAACGGGAACCTGAATACCCTCGCCGAGCACCTTTAACTGTTCGATGGCCGCCGGGCGGAACGTGTCACAGGCGGCGAGAAGCACCTTCATGCCTCTCTTGCTCTTGATGTTGTTGGCCAGTTTGGCCGAGAACGTGGTCTTACCGGAACCGTTGAGACCCGCCACCAGGACTATTCCGGGATTCCCCTTGATGTTGATGTCCTGTGAAGCGCTGCCCATGAATTCGGCCAGCTCGTCGTGGACGATCTTGACCATCATCTGCTGAGGCTTCACCGCCGTGAGGACATTCTGTCCCATGGCCTTGACCTTCACCCTGTCGCAGAAGTCCTTGGCCACGCGGAAGCTGACATCCGCGTCCAGCAGCGCCCTCCGGATGTCCTTCAGCGTCTCCGCGACATTGATCTCGGTGATTTTACCCTCGCCCTTCAGAATCTTGAAGGATCTCTCAAGCCTTTCCTGTAAGTTATCGAACATATTCAGTAGCCAATTAATAGTAACCTACAAAGATAAGCAATTCCATTGGAAGAATAAAATCACGAGCCCTAAGCGAATCTAATCTGCTTTCATGTTTCGTGATTTGTAAGACGTTATTAGTCAGTATATTCGATAATCTTGCCCGCCCGAATTGACTGTCGGTATTGTCTAATTAGTTTGAAATTAATTGATTACGTTGCGCGTTTTGACGATCGTGAGTTTTTGTTAAACGGGCACATTAACAACCATAAGTTAATACAAAACCTTTTAGTAAATGAAAAAGAATCGCACTTACAAGGTAAACGCCTTTCTCATGATGCTGCTCGCCGGCACGCTGTCATTCAGCGCCACGGCAGCCGCCTCCGAGTCTGGTTTACTGCCCGAGGCAGCAGCTCAGCAGCAGCTAGTCAAGGGAACGATCGTCGATGTCAACGGCAACCCGATCCCGGGAGCCAGCGTGATGGTTCCTGGCTCAACCACGGGAACCGTCACTCAGATTGACGGAACATTTTCACTCAATGTGGCCGAAGGCACAAAGGTAGAAATCGGCTGCCTCGGCTACACCACGGTCACCACAACCGCCCGCAACGGCATGAAGGTAGTCCTCAAGGAAGACGCCATGATGCTGAGCGACGTCGTAGTCGTCGGCTACGGCACACAGAAGAAGGCTAACCTTACGGGAGCCGTCTCTTCAGTCGATGTCAGCAAGACTCTTGACGCCAAGCCTATCGCATCAGTCGGCAAGGCCCTGCAGGGAGCGGTCCCTGGACTTACCATCACTTCCACCAGTGGTAACATCAACGATGAGCCGACAATCGTCATCCGTGGTATCGGTACCCTCTCCAACAGCGGGACATCAACCCCTCTGTACATCGTTGACGGAGTTCCGATTGACAACATCTCTTACCTGAACCCTCAGGACATCGCCAACATCTCAGTCCTCAAGGATGCGGCTTCCGCCTCAATCTACGGAACAAGAGCCGCTTTCGGTGTTGTGATGATTACCACAAAGTCAGCAAACACGACTGAAAAGGCCGTGGTTTCATATTCCAACAACATCGGTTGGAGCCGCGCCATCAACCTTCCTAACTACCCTACTGTTAGGGAGCAGGTCATGCCTTTCAACGACGCCAACAAGCGTATGGGACAGGACTGCGAGTTGTTCGGTATGTACACGGACGGTTCCGACTTCCTCAATGCTGTTGACGCTTGGCAGTCAAAGCACGGTGGAAAGGCAGGCTATCGTGAGATGATCGCCGGCGACGACTACATCTTCGACAAGAACGGTGTCGCCAACTACGTAGCAGACTGGGATGTTGTCGGCATCATGTTCAACAACGCCACCCCTTCACAGAACCACACTCTCTCAGTTCAGGGTACAAGCGGGAAGACAAACTACTACATGTCTCTCGGTGCGGTTAAGGAGCAGGGTCTTCTTAACTTCAACCCTGACAAGTCCAACAAGTACACCGCCACTGTCAACGTGTCAAGCAAGATCAAGGATTGGCTTGAGATCGGTGCCAGGGTAAACTATTCCGAAAAGAAGTACGATTACCCATACCTCCGTTCCAACACTTATCAGTACATGTGGCGTTGGGGTTCATTCTTCGGACCATGGGGCTACATCAAGGACGCCAACGGGGATCAGTACGAGTGCCGTCAGGCCATCGGATTCCGAAAGGAGGCTGGTGACGCCTACACCAAGGTGCACAACCTCCGCATCGGTGGATTCACCAAGATCGACATCACCAAGGGACTTTCCCTCAACGCTGACTACACCTACACTTACAAGACAACACGTTACAAGGGTGTCGGTATCCCTGCGCAGGGATGGAACACTTGGGGTGGATTCAAGGGTGTTGACAAGTCAACCCCAGGCACAATCGGAAGCTCAACTTCATTTGTAGAGACAAGCCGTTCATTCTACAACAACTACGTGCTCAACATCTACGGCAACTACGCCCTTGATCTTGGAGACAAGAACCATTTCAACTTCATGGCCGGTTTCAACGCGGACGAGGATGAGTATGAGTACCTCTACTATGAGAACCACGACATCATGGACTACAGCCTTCCAGAGTTGGCTCTCACTCCGACATTCTACTCCTACAGCCAGTCACACACCCACACAGGTTCCGCTGGTTTCTTCGGAAGAATCAACTACAACTACGCTGACAAACTCCTCGTTGAGCTCAATGGACGTTACGATGGTTCATCCAAGTTCCCTCAGAACTCACGCTGGGCGTTCTTCCCTTCAGCATCAGCCGGCTACCGCATCTCACAGGAGAACTTCTGGACTCCGATCAAGCACATTGTGAACAATGCCAAGATCCGCGCTTCCTACGGAGAGATCGGCAACCAGGAAATCGGCAACAACATGTTCCTCGAGACCATGTCAAAGAGGTCAAACAGCGTTAACTGGCTTGGAACCGGCAAAGAAAAGTACAGCTACTTCACAATGCCTTCACTCGTTTCAGCTGACCTCACCTGGGAAACAATCGCCACAACCAACATCGGTGTTGATCTCGGCTTCCTGAACGGTGACCTCAACGCCACATTCGACTGGTTCCAGAGAACAACACGCGACATGCTCGCTCCTGGTCAGACAATGCCGTCAATCCTCGGAACCTCCGCCGCCTACGAGAACGGTGGAGAGCTCAGGACAAGAGGTTGGGAACTCACTCTCGATTACCATCACATGTTCGAGAATGGTCTTTCCATCTATGCCATCGGTAACCTCTCCGACTACAAGACTGTCATCACCAAGTGGGACAACGACAGCCCTCAGCTCAACACAAGGTACTCCGGTAAGGTTTACGGACAGATCTGGGGATTTGAGACTGATCGTTACTTCACATCAGAAGATGACGTCAAGAACTCTCCAAGCCAGAAGCTCCTTGAATCCGGAACATTCACTTATGGTCCTGGCGACATCAAGTTCAAGGATCTTGACGGAGATGGCGAGATAACATGGGGCGAAGGCACAGAGGGAAAGCACGGCGACCTTAAGGTCATCGGTAATGTTACTCCTCGCTACCAGTACTCACTCCGTCTGGGCGGTGCCTGGAAGGGATTCGACCTTGACATGTATTTCCAGGGAGTCGGCAAGAGAGATTACTGGTCAACATCCGCGTTCGTGATTCCATTCTCAAGAGGAACTGACGCCATCTACTCAACACAGACCAGCTACATTTCCGAGGAGGCTGTAAAGGCCAACAACATCGACCAGTCCAAGACATACCCACGCATGTTCGCCGGCAACGGTGCCAGAGGACAGATGTCAAGCAACATCCAGGAATACGGTGGAAAGTACAACTTCTATCCACAGACCAAGTACCTCCTCAACATGGCATACCTGCGTCTTAAGAACATCACTGTTGGCTACACCATCCCTGAGTTCATCACCAACAAGATTTCCATTGAGAAAGTCAGAGTTTATCTCAACGTGAACAACGCTCTTGACATCATCAACCACACCAAGAAGTACGGCATTGACCCTGAAATCGGAAAGGGAGAGGGAACCGGCGCTGACGCTGGCGCGTTCGGACGTACAGATCCTTACTACCGCACTGTCTCATGTGGTGTCCAGATCACTTTTTAACTAAAAACGATCATAGATAATTATGAAAAAGAATATTATCATATCTTTGATGTTGTCTTCAGCCATGTTCATCGGTTGTGACAATATCCTTGACAAACAGCCTCTTGACAGTTTCACCAACGACAACTTCTGGACAAAAGAGGCCAATGTCGAGATGTACGCGAACTACTTCTACGCAGAGTGGACCGGCTACGGTAATGGCGGTGGCAGCGGAAGTTACTACTATCCTACCCTAAACGACAATCAGGTAGGATCATCATTCTCCACATTCACAAAGTCTGTTCCGGGCAACTCCGGCACATGGAACTCATGCTACACTGAGATCCGCAGGGCCAACATCATGCTTGAGAAGGTTCCTGGAATATCCACAATGAATGACGCCACCAAGAACAACTGGCTCGGAATCGCAAGACTCTACCGCGCATGGCAGCACTACTGCCTTGTCCGCACATTCGGAGACTGCATCTGGGTTGGCAAGACCCTTGACGTTACTGCGGAAGACAAGGAACAGTACCTTTATGCAGCCCGTCAAGACAGGGACGCCGTCATGGACAACATTCTTGAGGACCTCAATTTCGCAATTGCAAACATCACCAAGAACGCAAGCTCAAGGACAGCCTACAACGCGACTGTGGCTCAGGCGATGAAGGCGGAGATCTGTCTTTACGAAGGAACATTCTGCAAGTACCGCAGCAGCGCTGACGGACAGAAGGCCGCTGATCCTGCCCGCGCACAGAAATACCTCCAGGAGTGCAAGACAGCCTGCGAGGCAATCATGGGCAATTCCATGTACAAACTCAATGATGACTATCAAGCCAACTACAACTCACTCGACCTCGCCGACAACACGGAGATGATCATGTACAAGAAATATCTTGTAGGCGTTCTGCTCCACTCACTTATTGACTACACTTGCTCCTCAACTCAGATGAGCGGTATGTCAAAGGCAGCGTTCGACTCCTATCTTTTCACCGACGGTCTCCCTAAGGCCACAACCAAGATGGACACCAACGACCACGGTGTTGAGTTCAAGGGTGATGACGGACAGCAGAAACTCAACATAGAGAACGTGCTCGCGACACGTGACCCACGCCTCTCCGCACATGTTGACCCTGTACTTCTTTATCCTGGCAATGGTTACACCCGCTTCGGTGAAGGTATGGTTTCCACATCTTCTTCAGGTTATGGTGTTTACAAGTTCGACAACTCCAGCATTCCTACAAATTTCAGGAACCAGACAAACAGCAACGAAACCGATGCGCCTATCTTCTGGCTTGCAGAGATTTATCTTGACTACGCTGAAGCCTGCGCCGAGCTTGGGAATTGCACACAGAGCGATCTTGACAAATCAATCAACCTTCTCCGCAAGAGGGTCGGCATGCCTGACATGACGGTCGCTCCAGTGGCAGACCCTGCCAATAACATGGGTGTCAGCAATTTGATTTGGGAAATCCGCCGCGAACGCCGAGTCGAACTTATGTACGACAAGAACGATCGTTACTGGAGTCTTATCCGCTGGCATCAGCTTGACAAACTTGACTCACAGAAGTACCCTGACATCTTCAAGGGCGCATGGGTCGGTACACTCAAGGCAGACGCGAACGTTGACGAGAACGGTTACATCGACGCGGCAAAGGGTGACTACGGCACACGCATCTACGATGCCAAGAACTATCTTGAGCCTATCCCTTCAGGTCAGTCAGATCTTAACCCTAAGCTCCTCCCTAACAACTACGGTTGGGACAAGTAATAACTCTCCACAGAGTTAAATAGACTCTATCACAAGCGTGGCTGGGTACTCCCGGTCACGCTTTTTTATTATTCTATTGATCTTATGCAAGGTTACATCTTACAAAACACGTTCAGCCTCAAATGCCTCCGAATGGGTTGATTCGCAGGCTTACATGAAAAAGCCTTGACTTGCCCTCGTAGTTATTCATCCAATGTTCCGCTCTAAGGCCTTCCGCGGGCATTTGACCTGAAGGCATTTTGCAAAATCGCCGCAGGATCCGCCCGGGTCTTCGGGAAAGAGTCTCACGGGGAAGCAGTGTCATTGATCCGCTCTATGAATATTCCTGTGCCACTACTCCTCCTCGGCAACCTTCCAGGATTCCAGGGTTCTTGTGGCGGAGGAGATGTTCACCCCTACCTTGACGCACCGGCCTTCCTTTTTGTATGGAATCATGTAGCCTTTTTCGTCGATCTGCTTGAGGGCTTCCTCCGCCGAGCCGTCCACCTTGAACTCGAAGACGTAGGTGCGGTCCTTTGTCCGGCAGACGGCGTCCGCTCGTCCGACGGCCGACTTGACCTCGGCCTGGGTGTAGTAGCCGAGGAGCGAGAAGACAAGGTAGATGATTGTCTGGTAGTGTTTCTCAGTCTTGTTCTCCAGATCGTAGGGGATGCCGGCCATGAAGGTTTGGAGGAGTTCAAGGGAACCGTTCACATCGTTGTCCTTCAGAGCCTTGTTGAACTTCAGCACGAATGACGCGCTCATTCCCTCCGAACTTTTGTAGTTGGCGAGAAGACCTCTCAAGAAGCCTTCCCGAACCTCCCTGTTCGGGTAGCCAAGTGTGTAGGAATGATCTTCCTTGTTGTATCCTTTAATTGTAAGATAGCCTGATTGGTACAGCATCGGAAGGGTGTCTTCCGTCAGTTCCGGAGAGATGTCAAAGTCGCTTTGGGCGATTTCAGTCATCTTGTCCAGTTTTGTCTCGTCCATAGGATTCTTCCGTAACCTTTCCAAAAGGAATGTAGGCGTGCCGGTCTCGAACCAGTAGGAGCCAAACTCCCGTGCGTCAAGGCACTTTATCAGGCTGAAAGGGTTGTAGATGTCCTCGGACTCGTGGCAGAAGTGATAACCGTCGTAGTTGTGCTTGAGCTGCAGCAACGCATTGTCGTAGGAGATTCCCTGTTTGTCGGCGAGATCACGCACAGGCTCTTTCATGTCCCTTTCTAGCTCGGATTGCGTGATGCCGCAGATGGCAGAGTACCTTGGCATCATCGAGATGTTCTGGAGGTTGTTCAGCTCGCTGAATATGCTGAGCTGGGCGAACTTGTTTATCCCCGTGATGAACACGAACCTCAGGTACGGGTCAAGGCTCTTGATCGGGCTATAGAAGTTCCTCATTATCTGCCGCATCGGGGCCAGCCTCTCCCTGTCGTTCATCACGTCCAGCAGCGGTGCGTCATATTCATCAATGATTATGACCGCCTTCTCGCCGGTATTTTCGACAGCCGCTTTGACAAGACGCTCAAATCTCGCGTTGATGTCATCTTCCGCGATTCCGGAATCCGCACCCCACTTCTTCTCGTATTCGGATAGTTTGTAACCCAATATACGTTGCAGTTGCCCTCCATTAAGATGTTTCGCCGTTGACATGTCAAAGTGGAACACCGGGTGTCGTGTCCACTCCTTCCTGAGCCGTCCAGCCTCCAGCCCCTCGAACAGTTCCATTTCCCCGGCGAAATAACTGTGGAATGTGGAGGACAGCAGCGATTTCCCGAAACGTCGCGGTCTGCTCAAGAACACATACTTGTATGTCTCCGCCAAGTCGTGTACAATTCCTGTCTTGTCGATGTAGAGGTACCCTCCCTCGACAATGTCTCTGAAAGTCTGCACCCCGATCGGGTACCTTATCCTTTTTGCCTCCATACAGCCAACCATTTGATGTCCATTCATCAAAGATAATGAATATTCCCGGATTCCCCACCATCTTCGGAAATTTCGCCACACTTAGCCAAATCGAGGTCGAAATATGATGAAAAATTCAGCAAATTAGTTGATTATGTTGACGAGGTGATCAATAACGAAAGAGGACGGCCAGAATGGCCGTCCTCTTTTAGAGTTATAGAGTAATCTGAATTACTGCTGGTCGGAATCCCACCAAACGTTGATGGTCCAGACATCAGGTTTGAGGTTCCAGCAATTCTTGCCGTCAGTCTCCCTCACGTATGACATGTCGGCGCCAGGCACCTGATTACCGATGGCCTGAAGGTTGTCGGTGTTGTAGTTAAGTTCGTGCGAGCACTGTCTCCAACGACGGAAATACTGGCCGGCAGGGATGGCCTCGGAAGCGGCTGCGTTCACGTCGTGATAGGCCGCGATGTTCCATCCAAGGAAGAGACTCCTGTTGAAGTCGTAACGACGCATGTCATTCCAGATCTCGACTGAGAACAGCAACGCTATTCTCTTCTGGGTAAGGATTCTGCCCAGTGTCAGATCTCCGGAGGAACCGATACCGTTCGCGAGGAAGTTGTCGATGTCCGCCTGAGCGATAGGAGTGAATGAAGGACAGGAAGCCAAAGACGCGTCCTCATTGACCCAAACCTTAAGCTTTTCGTTCATCAGCTCGATGGAAGCCTTTATACCTTCCTTGTAAGCATCATAGGCTCCGGCCTTGTCACCATTGTTGAAGAGGACCTCAGCCTTGATGAAGCAAGCCTCAGCGTATGTTCCGACGTAAGTAGGGGCGGATACACGTGAATAGAACGATCCGGACTCTTCCGATCCCTCCTTGTTGTTGTTTCTTCTGTAAATGAGACTGCTCTTGGCGTGATAGCCTTTGGAAGTGGATGTGCTTTCAACATAGACGGTATCCCCAAGTCTGTCTGCTGACGATGAGTTGATCCAGAAGAAATCACCATTGCGGATACCCTTCTTAGCAGCCGCGTCATCTGAACCATAGCTGGCTCTGAGCGGACCACCGGTGCTGAATATGTTCGAAGACATATCCACGCCAAGGGTCCTTCTCCAAGTACCGTTCGCATTCCACTTGATCTCCTTAGGTGCGGCATCGCTCTTCTTGGACTTCGCCCAAGGAAGAATGTGGTCGGCACGCGGATCTTCGACTCCCAGACCATCGAAGTTCGTCAGGTTGTCGTAAAGCATCTTGGTGGCCATATAACCGCTGTTCATTCCGCAGACGGAGAACAAAGGAGAGTAATCCACCGGCTCGTTCCAATCAAGGTCATCGTGAGTCGTGCCATTGTCATCCGTATGGTTGATGACGGTGTTGTCAGCGTTGCTGGTCATAGCCTTGGAAAGGCAGTCCAGGATAGCCTGACGATCATATTTACCTTCAAGATAACTGCCTTCGCCCTTCTTGATGAGCTTGTTGATCCAACGGGCCTTGAGCAGATTGGCAAGTTTCGACCACTTGTTGACATCACCGTTGTTCCAGAAATCTCCGACCGCAAGTGACGGCATCTTGTTGGTGTCAATGCTTCTTGACAGGAGGTCTATAGCCTCATCGATGTCCGTAAGGCAGCCAAGATAGATTGTCTTGCCGTTGTCATATTCAGGAATGGCACTCTCGGAAAGACCTTGTGTGTAAGGCATCTCGCCGTAAAGGTCGGTCATAAGCATATAACCGTAGGCAAGAAGCACCTTCGCAACTCCGGCATAGTGCCAGTTCTCCGCGGCCATAGCCTTGGCGTACATATCCTTGAGGGTAGCACCCGCTCCGACGAGGAACCACTGGTAAGGTGTTGTTGTTATACCGTCAGCCGGTGCCCAGAAGGACATACTCCAATAGGTACCACCACTGATGTTTCTAGTCCAATCTCCCATCGCCATCGAAGAACGCCAGGCGGCGAACTGCTGCGCGCTGTTGGTGTAGAACTCGCAATGGGCAAGTTCGAGCTGGTACTCGGCGGACTCCAGAGTAGGATTCTCAGGGTCGGTGTTCACATCCAGCCATTCGGCACAGGACACTAACGAGAGCGCCGCCGTCAAAGCACCAGTGAGAAATATTGTTTTGATAAGTTTCATACTTTTTGAATATTTAAATGATGTCACGGCTGATTAGAAAGTAAGGTTCACACCAAACGTGAAGCTTGAGACGGCAGGAACACCGCAGTAGTCGAATCCGACTGAAGAAGAACCTCCACGGCCCGCTCCTGAAGCGGCAACCTCTGGATCCCCGTCATAGTTCGTGAAGAGAAGGAGATTGTTCGCGATGGCGGAAACGGATGCCCTCTTGATGACCTTGCTCTTTTCCAAAAGCTTCTTAGGAAGATTGTAGGTGACGGAGAGGGTACGGAGTCTCAAAGAGTTGACATCGGTGATCCAGTTTGCGGTCTCGTAGTTGTAAGATCCAGTGTAGTAGTTCTTGATGATGTTGTAGCCGGATGTCTTTTGGTTGTTGAAGTCGTAAGTCTGATCTGGCTCGAAAACATAAGTCTCCGGATCAGTGTAGCCGACGACCTTTTTCTTATCGTCGAGAATCTGGTGCACACCACTGATGACCAGAGGCTGGTTCCTTACCTCGGCTGAGAACTTGCTGGTACCATTCTGTGTCATCGCATATTTGGTTCCATTGAACACGTCACCACCGATGCGGAATTCCCACAGCATATTGAAAGTCAGGTTCTTGTAAGTGAAGGTGTTGTTCCATCCTCCAGTCAGCTTGGACTCACGGTTTCCGACCTGGATGGCAGTGGCGTCAGTCTTAAGAGGCATATTGTTAGAGTCAAGTACAATGTTGCCTTTCTTGTCTCTCATCCATGTGGTTCCGCTGATGGCCATGAAGTCGCCTCCTGAGAATGAAGCAGCCTTGGCGCTTCCGTACTGAACATCGGTCACATACATAACGTCCATACCCTTAGGAAGGCCGTCCATTGTGCCTCTGTTTCCGGCGATGTTGAGAGCTGATTCCCAAACGAAATTCCTGTTCTCGATCGGGGTTCCGGAGAGTGAGAACTCGATACCCTTGTTGTAAACGTTACCGGCGTTGATCGAGCAGAAGATGTAACCTGTTGACTGAGGTCCACGAGGGCTCAGAATCTGGTTGTAGGAGTCATTGGTGTAGTAAGCGACGTCCATCTTCAACCTGTGCTGGAAGAAATGGAGTTCGAGACCAATCTCGGAAGACTTGCTCATCTCAGGACGGAGGTAAGGGTTACCACGGGTCCAGGTAGCGCCGACTCCGGTCTTGCCCAGAAGGTATGAGCCGACAGGCCAAAGAGCGGTGTTGGTCTCGTAAGCGCCGGTGTCCTTACCAACCTTTGCCCAGGATGCACGGAGTTTACCGAAGCTGAGGATGTCATCAGACATCACGCCGGTGTCTTTAAGCAGTTGGCTGAACACGAATGATCCACTTACTGAAGGGTAGACATAAGAACGGTTCTCGACAGGAAGGGTTGAAGTCCAGTCATTACGTCCCGTAACAGAGAGGAAAACTGTGTTCTTCCAGTCAAGGCGAACCTCACCGAACACACCGACAAGTCTCTTCTTTGTCGCCGAGTGCTGGAACTTCTTGTTGTTGTCCGTAGCGTTGGCGTAAGAATAGAAATCCGGAACCTCGAAGTTCCATGCCATCTTGTAGTTTCTGTCGGTGGAAGTGTCGTCAGTAGCCATACCAGCCATGATGTTTCCGTGGAAATCACCGATGGAGTGGTTGGCGTTGATCATAAGGTTGTTGGAGAGGTATGAATATTTAAGGGTGTTGTCACTCATCATACCTTTCTGCCATACCTGCTGGATCGCACCTTCCGGAGCTATGCGGGTAGAGTTGGTTGTGTTGTAGGTATCCAGGCCGAGACGGTAATTGATGAAGAGCCACTTTGTGATGTCGGCGCGGACATTGATGGATCCTGTGAAACGCTCGGTCTTGTCACGGTAGCTGTTCTTGTTGAGGATCCAATAAGGATTGTCCCTCTCTTTCCAAGGATCGAGACGGTCTCCGAACATTCTGTAACGGGTTCCGTCCTCGTTGGCCCAGTGCTCCATATCATCAGTGGTGCTCCAGCCATAGACAGCTCCGAGGGTACCGGTACCAGATGATCCGTAAAGACCGCCCGAAGTAAGGGTCCTGTCTGTCGTGGCCTTTGAATATGCGGTGTTGACGCTGAACGTGAAGATCTTGAACTTCTGCTCACCGTTGAAACGGAATGTGGTCTTGTCGTAACCGGTGGTCGGCACGATACCGTCCTGAGCGTATTTTGAAGCGGAAAGGAAGAAGTTTCCGTCCTTGTGGCCTCCGGAAACACTCAGGTTGGTGTCCCACGTTCCGGCAGGAGTGAAGAAGTTACCTATATTATCATAGGTCTGTGTGCCTGCCGCCACTCTCTCTCCCCAAGAGTTGTAGGAGAAATCGTTGAATTTAGTCCCGAGGTAGGTCCCGCTTTTGTCATAGAGATCCTCCATATAGCCACGGCTGTACTCAGTCTGCGCCTCAGGAAGAGACTTTGCCCAAGATGTGATGTACTTGGTGTTGAGATTGACCTCAACGACACCGTCCTTACCTTTCTTTGTGGTGATGAGCACGACACCGTTCGCGGCGCGTGATCCGTAAAGAGCGGAAGCGGCCGGTCCCTTAAGGATTGACATGCTTTCGATGTCCTCAGGGTTGATGTCCATCACACGGTTGGAGGTTGTTGTCGAACCTGATCCGGAACCGTCGAAGGCGGAGTTTCCGACAACCTGTGAGGAGTTGTCATAGATGATACCGTCCACAACGAAGAGCGGCTGGTTGTCGCGGTTCTCTGAACCGGAGGTACCACCACGAAGGATGATCTGCGCGCCGGATCCTGCGGCTCCGGATGACTGTGTGATGTTCACACCGGCGATCTTACCGGACAGTGAGCTGATCGCGTTGGCGGTCTTGTTCTTCATCAATTCGGAAGCGTTGATGTCCTCCACGGCGTAACCGAGGGACTTCCTTTCCCTCTTGATACCGAGGGCGGTGACAACGGACTCGTCGAGGAGCTCGTTGTCCTCGGCGATGGTCACATTGACAGGCTGGCCTTCATAGACAACCTCGACCGTCTTGTAGCCGATGCTGGAGAACACGATAGTGGCGCCAGGGGCCACATTCGAGAGAGTAAAGGTTCCATCAGGATTGGTCAGAGTACCGTTTGAGGTACCTTTCACCATTACACCGATGCCGACCGTACCTTGACCGGACGCGTCAACGACTTTTCCGGTTACAGTGCGGTTCTGTTGCTGGGAGGCAGCCGCCTCTGACAACGAACCGGCCTTGGACTCAGACGCTAACGAGGTCGTTCCTGCCAGGAAAGACCCTGCAAGCATCATCGCGAGAAAGGCGTTCGTTCTGTAAGTGCGATTCTTTTTCATTTATCAGAAATTTGTATAGAAGTGAATAAAAATGAGCTTTGCATATAAATGTATTAACAATTTCCCGTAAGTGCAAGAAAAACTTGAACTATAGTTACCACAGAAGGCTAATTTTGTTAATGTGCCCGTTTAACAAATTAATAAGTAAAAAAACATCTTGACTCGGGATTTTTTTCGTGCATGAATCAATGTTGCAAATTTAACGTTTTATGGTGGAAAAGCAAAAAAAACAGGTACTTTTTCAGGTCGGGCATGATTGCAGAACGTTTGCGGTGGTGGTTCACGAGGCGAATGCCCATGACAATGTCGGTGCGGATGGCGTTATTGACAAGATGAAGGGCTGCTTCCCCCGATTGAAAAAGATGCTGGCGGACGGCGGATACAAAGGACGGAAATTGGCCGATACCGTACGCCAAAAGCTCGGTGCGGAGTTTACCGTTGTTCTCCGTCCGGACGAGTCTCCGAAGAAGTTCTCCGTGCTGCCACTCCGATGTATTGTAGAGCGCTCTTTCTCCTGGTTGGAAAACTTTCGAAGAATTGCCATTGATCACGAGTTCTATTCCGATACGGGCGAGGCGATGGTTCAGCTCGCCTTCTGCCGACTCATGTATAACAAATTATGCGACTGAAATTTAAACAGCTTCTTACTTAGGCACGCTCTGTCTGTCCTTTCCTTTGCATTGAAGCTATATGCTTTATAACAGTTATCCTCCCCATAAGGTGTCGTGATTTGCAATCTATTATAAGTTAATAGATTAGGTGTTTGTCTTTAGCGTGATTCGACTAAAGGTAAGTGCGATATCGCTTGATTATCAATTGTTTATCAATCACACACACCTAAGCACACACTTTGCCGCCGCAACTGTCTCCTCTTTTGAGGCCACATTCCTATTCTATCCGCTTCCATTTGAAAAACATATTCCTTTTCACAAAATTACGATTATTTGACGAATACCGAGGAACTCATCATTCCCAAATTCATGGAATTGACAGAATTTACGACATGGCCGTCAGTGGCCGAGATCAAGTATAAATGATTTGGAACGGTTAGTCACGTGAGCGCCATATACATATAGCATATAGGCGTTGCAAATGAATCTGGCGCAGGGTGAATTGCTCTGCTGTTTTGATTTTTTGGTACCCTGTACAAACCCTGTGCAAACCTTGTGCAAACCCTGTACAAACCACAGGCACGCAAGAATGGCTCCGGTAATGCTGGAAGGCCATAGTGTGTGGCTGACCCCCATATCCCGAGGGGGGGTCAGCCACAGTGATAGCGGATTGAATACCGCTGGTGGCGTTATATCGTGTCCGTGGTTTGTAAATGATTGGCATTCTTTGCGGATAATGCCCTTAGAAGCTGTTTTGAATTGTTTGAGGAACATGAAAATAATAAGTTGCTTCTGATTAAGAGAAGATTTTCGAGGATGGATCTATTTTCGAAGAAGGAGTGTGCCGGTGGCACATGACTGATGAGAGATATCGACCGAAAAGATTCCTTAAGAAGATGCAGCTTATTTATTTTGAAGGTTACTGAAATGTTCTTTGAGGTGAAAATCTTCAGACAAACAAATCAGAACAGCTTCTTATCCATGAATGGGGCGATGTTGCGAGCGGAGGAGTTCCCTGCGTCTGGCGTCCAGCGCGGGAAGTTCCGATTCCG
>ULSR01064148.1_pt1 | contig 16977 bp, 14 predicted proteins | sample 1956861 | NCBI WGS metagenome assembly ULSR01 (sample SAMEA4835713, study PRJEB28245) | human gut metagenome | biome: gut microbiome; material: fecal sample | place: Denmark | collected 2008 | reverse complement strand
ACCACTCTTGCCATGATGAATACAGCCGCCGGCAAAAGCTATAATGAGTTGTGCGAACGCCACAAGGCCGACTATACCAACCTGTTTGACCGGGTAAGACTGACACTAAACCCTCATGCCCCCATGACGTTACAGTATCCGGCAGTCACCGACCTGCCCACCTACCAACGTCTGGCCCGTTATCGTAAAGGCAACCCTGACTATAAATTGGAAGAAATCTATTATCAGTTCGGCCGCTATCTGCTGATAGCCAGTTCCCGTCCCGGCAACCTTCCTGCCAATCTTCAAGGTATGTGGGCCAATGGTGTAGACGGCCCCTGGCATGTAGATTACCATAACAATATCAATATCCAAATGAACTATTGGCCTGTGTGTTCCACCAATCTGGACGAATGTGCATGGCCCTTAATCGACTTTATCCGCACATTGGTAAAACCGGGAGAAAAAACAGCCCAAGCATACTTCGGTGCACGTGGCTGGACAGCTTCCATTTCCGCCAATATCTTTGGATTTACCTCTCCGCTGACAGATGAGAATATGTCGTGGAACTTCAACCCCATGGCAGGACCGTGGTTGGCTACACATGTGTGGGATTACTATGACTACACACGCGACAAGAAATTTCTGAAAGAAACAGGATACGACCTAATCAAAAGCAGTGCCAACTTTGCCGTAGACTACCTGTGGCATCGTCCTGACGGCACTTACACAGCTGCCCCGTCCACTTCTCCCGAACATGGACCGGTAGACCAGGGAGCCACCTTCGTGCATGCCGTCATTCGCGAAATACTGCTGGATGCCATTGATGCCAGCAAAGTATTGGGAGTGGACGCTAAAGAACGTAAACAATGGCAACATGTATTGGATAATCTGGTTCCCTATCAAGTAGGCCGCTACGGTCAGCTCATGGAATGGTCGGTAGATATTGATGACCCCAAAGACGAACACCGTCACGTAAACCATCTGTTCGGCCTGCATCCGGGACGTACACTCTCTCCTGTCACGACTCCCGAATTGGCCAAAGCCGCCAAAGTAGTGTTGGAACATAGAGGCGACGGTGCGACCGGTTGGAGCATGGGATGGAAATTAAACCAATGGGCACGTCTGCAAGACGGGAACCATGCATACAAGCTCTTCGGCAACTTACTGAAAAACGGAACGATGAACAACTTATGGGACACGCACCCACCCTTCCAGATTGACGGTAACTTTGGAGGCACGGCAGGTATTACCGAAATGCTGCTGCAGAGCCACATGGGATTCATCCAGTTATTGCCCGCACTGCCCGATGCATGGAAAAACGGCTCTGTAGAAGGATTATGCGCAAAGGGTAATTTTGAAGTCGACATAACATGGGAAAACGGTAACCTGAAAGAAGCCACTATCCTGTCTAAAGCAGGTGCTCCCTGCCAGGTGAGATACGGTGACAAGACACTTACCTTTAAGACCTCAAAAGGTAAAACTTACAAGATTGCAATGGAAAACGGAGAGTTAAAAACCCTCCGTTAAACCCTCATTCCACACGTACGTACGTGTGAGCTCACGCGGACGTACGTGTAGGCTTACACGAACGTATGTATAAGCCTACGCGGACGTATGTATAATTCCATGCATACGTCCGCGTTTTCAATATCCGGAAACAGGCTGTTTATTTGCCCTCTTCCATACTCATGGCAATCCCCTTTTCCAGTCCGCGAAGCTCGGAAAGACCGCGCATACGTCCCAAGCAGGAATATCCCGGATTGGTCTTTTTCTTTAAATCATCTATCATCTGATGACCGTGGTCAGGGCGCATCGGGATAGAGACACCGCGACGCTGCTGCAATAACAGCAGGTTCTTCATCACATGATACATATCTACATCACCCTCCAGATGGTTGGCTTCATAGAAATTCCCCTCCGCATCACGCTGAGTACTACGGAAATGGACAAAGTTGATACGGTCACCCAAACGTGCCATCATTCCTGCCAAATCATTGCGTGCAGCCACACCCAATGAACCCGTACACAGACACAAGCCGTTAGAAGGATTAGGGACTGCTTCAACCAACTTCTCAAAATCCTCTTCCGTACTCATGATACGAGGCAAACCAAGAATCGGCTGTGGCGGATCATCCGGGTGGATAACCAATTTCACTCCGACCTCATCTGCCACCGGACAAATCTCTTTCAGGAAAAAAATAAGGTTCTTGCGAAGCTTTTCCGCATCAATATCTTTATAACGGTCTAACTCTTGTTGGAACTGCTCCAGTGTAAAGCTCTCTTCAGACCCCGGCAGACCGGCAATCATATTCCGGGTTAAACGATGGATTTCTTCCGCATCCATTTGGGCAAAGCGAGCCTTAGCCTTTTCGGTTTCCTCTGCCGAGTATTCTTTCTCTGCACCGGGACGCTTTAAAATAAACAAATCAAAAGCCACAAAAGCTGCCCGCTCAAACCGCAAAGCCTTCGAGCCGTCGGGCAAAGTATAAGCAAGATCAGTGCGTGTCCAGTCGAGCACCGGCATGAAGTTATAAGTAACAATCATAATGCCGCATTCTGCCAGATTACGCAAGCTCTGTTTATAGTTCTCTATATATTTCAGATAATCTCCTGTCTGAGTCTTAATATATTCGTGCACGGGCACGCTCTCGACGACACTCCAAGTCAGCCCGACTTCTTCTATCATTTTTTTGCGCTTCATGATTTCCTCTACCGTCCACACTTCCCCATTGGGAATATGATGCAAGGCAGTAACAATACCGGTTGCGCCGGTCTGTTTGATGTCCCATAAAGATACAGGATCATTCGGGCCGTACCAACGCCATGTTTGTTCACATAGTATCATAACCAATCAAATATTACATTGCAAAAATATTAAATCCGCCGTCTACTACCGCTACCGTACCGGTCACAAAAGACGATGCCTCACTTATCAAATATTGTATTGTTCCGCACAACTCTTCCGCACGCCCGAAGCGTTTAAACGGAGTCTGGCGAATCACATCATTTCCACGTTCTGTGTAGCTGCCGTCTTCGTTAGTCAGCAAAGTACGGTTCTGTTCGGTCAGGAAGAAGCCCGGAGCAATAGCATTGACACGAATACCTTCACCGAATTTTGTAGCCACCTCATGTGCCATAAATGCAGTAAAATTGGATATACCCGCCTTAGCAGCCGCATACCCGCACACACGAGTCATCGGGCGAAAGGCAGCCATAGATGAGAAGTTCACGATAGCACCTTTTTTCTGTTCCACCATCGGTTTCAGGAATACCTGAGTGGGCAGTACGGTGCCTGTCAGATTCAGGTTCAACACCTTCTGGAACTCATCCACCTTCAAATCAAAGAAAGTACCCGTAGGAGCAATAGTTGCCCCCGGCATATTTCCTCCGGCAGCATTCAACAGTGCATCCACACGGCCATACTTAGCCAAAATATCCTCCAGATTTTGTTTCAAGACAGCCTCATCCAGCACATTAGTCACCAGGAACATGGCTTCTCCGCCTTTTGCCTTGATATTTTCCACAATAGCATTGCCCACTTCTGCCTTACGGCCCAGAATCACTACCTTTACCCCTTCAGCAGCCAAGTGTGCGGCGATGGCCTTTCCCAATACGCCTGTTCCACCGGTGATAACTACCACCTGATCTTTTACACTAAATAAATTATTCATGATATTATAAGTTTAACGGTTCTATACTATCTCGCAAGACGAGTAAACTCTCCGGCCCCATATTAAACAAAAGGTCGGCTATACTCAGATTCGGCAAAAAGCCGTGTTTCTCTTTAAACACTTGATAGTAAGGCTTAGGAATAAAGGTCGTATCTGCCATCCGGTAATCACGTTTGGGATGGATAATTTCACGGAAGTCATCCTCTCCGGCGGTCAACTCGGTACGATAGTCGGACGTTCCCTCCATTTGAGGTTCGATATCAATCAAACGGCACACCAAACTGCATAATTCCTGATTGAAATCCCATAAGAAAGGATATTTCTTCTCATAAAACACACGGAAGTCATCGGCGTAATAATCAAAGAAAGGACTATGCTTATAACCGGCTACCAAAGCATTCCAATGCATGTGACGCCAATTGCCGTGATCGGAGATACGGACATCTTTCATCAGGCATTTATTACCGTCACTTTTTTCGGTAGGAACAGTCAGCGCCAATGGGCCATCGGCTGCCGCAATCACACAACGATTACGGTAAGTCTGTTTCACATAGTTATCATAACGCTCCACATACACCTTGTCATAAGCAAGCAATTTGGTGTAATACTCTACGGGAGCTAAATAGGCAGAACCTACATATATTATTTTCTCCATTACTGTACTCGTTCAAAAAAGCGTCCCTTTCGCGAGGAAAACCAGATTCGCCAGGCTTTACCTATCAAATGGTCATCGGGCACCAGTCCGAAAAGACGCGAGTCACATAGATTTATAGGATTATTGGATGCCATCCAATAATAATTCTTCTTAAATGTATAAGCCGAAACCGGCTTGCCCTCCACCAACAGGGTATCTCCTTTGACAGAAGCCTGTTTCCCCTCATGCCGCATAATGGTATTACACAGCAAAGTCACATTCCACGGATATACCTTTACCGGTTTGCCTTTGGCCGGAATCACAAACGGATGACTCTTGCTCACCTCCTTCTGATACAGAGGAAGCAGACTCACTTTTCCTGCCAGCTTCTGCTCAAGCAAATAATACTCATAATGACTGAAGCTGCGGATATACCTTTCATCCATATACCCTACCAGTTGGTTTCCTGTGATGCCCAATTGCTGCATAGCCCGCAACACGCTATCTTCTGCCGTATGCGGATATACATAAAGAGACTTGCTGTCCGGGCTGAGCACGTGCTCGTCCGTCAGCAACAACTCTTCATTCAGCATCAACGTATCTCCCGGAACACCTACACAACGGCTGATAAACAGCTCCCTATTGCCAACCGATGTTTGCAAAGAACGCGGACTGGGATTATTAAACAACACCACATCCCCTTTTCCGACCGGCTTTTCCAACCATCGGCAAGTGGAAAAAGGCACACGAAACCCATAACTCCATTTATTCACCAAAACCCTCTCGCCCTGATAGAGACTGTTTTCCATACCGGTAGAAGGAATGGTGCAGGAGGTGAAAGCAAATGTCTTTATCAGCAGTGCCAAAACGACTGCCGTAAGCATTGCCTTTATCCATATGGAGACATGGGGGATGTGCACTATTTAATGTTATCTACAAAAGAGAACAATCTGTTCCAGCGTATCTTGCCGTCCAGCCAGCCACGGTCGGGGTCAAGAGACAACCAGATAAAGATAGGTTTACCCACCACATGGTCCTCAGGTACAAATCCCCAGAAACGGGAATCGGCAGAGTTATGGCGATTATCACCCATCATCCAATAATAGTTCATCTTAAATGTATATTCGTTTGTTTCCTTTCCGTTAATGTAAATCTTACCATCTTTCACTTTCAGGTCATTGCCTTCATAAGCACGGATGGGACGTTCATAAATCGGCAGATTATCCAATGTCAGCTGAATCGTTTCACCCTTCTTCGGTATCCACAAAGGACCGTAATTATCGGTAGTCCAACCGGTCAGTTTATTCAGCGGATACAAACCTCCCGCATCATCACCCGGAACATTCTCGATGCCGGCCACTATATCCTTACGTGCCAACAAACCGGCTTTTGCCTTCTCCGTCAGAGGAATGTTATAGGCCGACGCCTCCGGATAATAATAAGACAAATCCTCCCGACTGATGCCCAACTCGTGCGCCAAATCGTCTGGTATGGCTTTGTGCACCTTTACCAGATAGCGATACTGCACATTATCAGGTTCTTTATTCGGTTTCCCATCCAAATAGACAACGCGGTCCTTGATTTCGAGCGTTTGTCCGGGAAGTCCCACGCAACGCTTTACATAGTTTTCCCGACGGTCTACGGGACGGACAAACACCTTGCCGTACGTATTGGCGTTTTCATCAATATATTTACGACCTGCCTGATAGTAGTAATCAAACACCATCCGTTGCTGTTCGGGAGTCATTCCGGCCATATCCACCGGCTTAGTCAGTTCTTTACCCGCCTGATAGCTCATGCGATAAATATCATCATTGGGCACATTTGCCATCACCGTATCTCCGGCAGGGAAATTAAACACCACAATATCATTCAACTGCACATCTCCCAACCCTTTTACACGTTTGTAATCCCATTGCGGAAACTCCAAATAAGACTTACAATTGAAAACAGGCAATGTATGCTGTGCCAACGGCATGTGCAATGGAGTCTGCGGTACGCGGGGACCGTAACTCAACTTGCTGACAAACAAATAATCGCCCACCAGCAGCGACTTCTCCAATGAAGAAGAAGGAATCACATAATTCTGGAAGAAGTACAAGTTCACGAAATAAACCGCCACCAAAGCAAAAACAATCGCATCCACCCATCCCATCACCGTCACCACAGTGGGATTCTTTGACTTTTTCCACCAAGTCCAGGGAATCTTCTTCGTGATATATGCATCGAATATAAACGGTACGACTAACAGCCCCATCCAGCTTTTCAGCCAAACGAGGAACACCAGCCAAAGTACCAGTACAATGACAAACCTAATCCATTGTGCACGTGTTGCTTTTATCATATGCTAAAATTGAAATAAATCATTCATTCCTAAAAATCCTTCATGCTGAGCCGTATATTCGGCAGCCAAGACTGCCCCCAAAGCAAATCCCTTACGGTTCTTGGCATCATGGGTAATCGAAATACTATCTGCTTCCGAGTCGTAACGGATGGTATGAATACCCGGCACTTCTCCTTCACGAACAGAGCTGACCGGAAGTTCGTCGGGAGCGCAAGTCGTGTTACCCGACACGATTCCGTCCGGTGTGACCAAAGTTCCTTTCACCCACTTATCCTTGCGGTCGATATTCTCCAAGATACCTTCTGCAAGAGTAATTGCTGTCCCACTCGGTGCATCCACCTTATGGATATGATGCGTCTCCACCATAGAGACATCATAAGCCGGGAAGTTGTTCATGATTTTAGCCAGATACTTATTAACAGCCGAGAAAATAGCCACTCCCAGACTGAAGTTAGATGACCAAAACAATGTCTTTCCCCCCTCGGTACAAAGCTTTTTCACCTCATCACCATGACGGTCCATCCATCCGGTACTTCCCGATACCAACTTCACCCCTGCTGCAAAAGTCTTCATATAATTAGTATAAGCCACTGTAGGATTAGTAAACTCAATAGCCACATCAGCCGATTTAAAAGCTTCGGAGTTAAAATCTTCCTGATTATTAATATCTATAATACTCACAATCTCATGTCCACGGGCAATTGCAATCTTTTCGATTTCCTTACCCATCTTTCCGTATCCAATTAATGCTATTTTCATTGTATGTCTATATATTTTTGCTACAAAGATAGCTTTTTTCACTGTAAACCATTACATTTGCCCAACATTTACACCTCATTAACATGGAACAACTACTACATTACATTTGGAAACACAAGATATTTCCGATTCAGGAACTAAAAACCACAACTGGCCAAAAGGTTGAAATCATAGATACGGGACTGGCAAATACAAATGCCGGTCCCGATTTTTTTAATGCAAAAGTCAAGCTGAACAGCGTTTTATGGGTAGGTAATGTGGAAATACACGAACATTCTTCGGATTGGTTGAAACACGGACACCACACAGATGCAGCATACGATTCCGTTATTCTGCATATAACATCTGATGCGGATATTGATGTATACCGTACTGACGGCGAACCTATTCCCCAATTAATACTCCCCTGCCCTGATTACGTTTGCCGGAACTATCACGAACTGGTTGAGACAGAGAGTTATCCGCCTTGTTACCGCATCATCCCCACCCTTTCCACTTTCACGATACACTCATGGATGTCTGCCCTCCAACTGGAACGGTTCGAACAGAAAGCCTCGCAACTATCGGAGCGACTCAAACGTTGTAACGCCAATTGGGAGGATGCTTTTTTTATCACTTTGGCACGCAATTTCGGTTTCGGCCTCAACGGAGATGCTTTTGAGACTTGGGCAAACCGGATTCCTTTACGGGCCGTAGACAAGCATCGGGATGAGTTGTTTCAGATAGAAGCCTTTTTCTTCGGACAGGCAGGACTGCTTCAAGAAACGAACGGTGACGAGTATTATTTACGTTTGAAAAAGGAATACGAATACCTTTCCCATAAATTCGGACTCACCCCAATGGATGTTTCCCAATGGCGCTTCCTGCGTCTGCGCCCCACCAACTTCCCCCATATACGGATAGCACAACTGGCGGTGCTGTATCACCGCTCTTACGGACTGCTTTCACATATCATGGAGGCTGACACTTTACCCAAAGTGCGTGACATATTAAAAGGAGGTACTTCGGAATACTGGGTAAGTCATTATACTTTCGAACACACCTCCCCTTTCCGCCCCAAAACATTGAGCAACTCTTCCCTTGACTTACTGGTGATTAATACGGTAGTGACTTTTCTGTACAGTTACGGAGTACACAAGGGAAAAGAAGAGTATTGTGCACGTGCCGGTGCTTTTCTGGAAGAACTGAAAGCAGAATACAACTATATTACCCGCATGTGGGAACAATGTGGAATAAAAGCTGCCAATGCAGCAGACAGTCAGGCCCTTATACAATTAAAAAAAGAATATTGCGATAAAAAGAAATGTTTATATTGCAGGATTGGATATGAATATCTGAAAAGAAAAGGCTGAAACGCGATTCAATATATAATAGAGGCAGGAAAAACTTATTCCACCTCTATTATCCAATCTCCAATCGTGCGAGTGGCACTATCAGAATTAATTCCGACCTTAACGATACGCTTGCCATCCTTCCTAATGGTCAGATTCTGGTAAAGAACAGGGAATCTTCAAATTACAAAACAGAAATCTCATCCAAGCCCAGTCCGGTTATCTCGGCTATATCTTCAAAAGAAAATCCTTTTTGCTTCATTCTCAATGCATTCTTACGAACCGCCTCCTGTTCGCCTTTTTGAAAACCTTCTTTCAATCCTTCCGCACGGCCTTCTTCTCGTCCTTTATTCAACTGAGTGGACATTACACTATACCAATCACGGAAATTCTTTAAACTCTCCCAATATTCTCCAAGCTCTTTTCGAGAAAACTTAGCTATTTCGGCAGCCTCAAACAAACGGTCGAACACACGGTTTTGAAGAGCACGCGGACGTTCGAATAAAGACGAAAGATTACGAAGGACAAACAGCCATTTATCAAACATAGTTTCCAGCTCATCCTCATGCTTGTTGAACTTCGGCATTTCAAGATAGATAAAGGTCAACTTATCATAAAACACTTTACGCGTATAGAGGTCTACCAACTTCACTTCATGATGAAAATACGCCTCATCCGTATCATCAAAAGAAAAATTCAAGATTCCGATAATGTAGACAGCCTTCAGTTCATAATTCCATTCACCGCGCTTGCCCTGCTCACGAATCGGGAAAGTAGAATAAAACAGACTTCTATCCTTAAAGAACTGCTGTTCACCACGTTGCATCTCTACCAAGAACATTTCTCCTTTTTCATTCTCACAATACACATCGAATACAGCACGACGGTCATACTCTTGTGTACCCAAATGCTCCGTATTCAGATAAGTGACATCTTTCACTTTCTCTTCCTTAAACAAAAGAGCATTCAAAAAACTGATGAGCAATTCCTTGTTCATCGCTGTGCCAAACAGCAACTTAAAACCAAAATCGGTATAAGGATTGACATATTTGTCTTGTATGCCTTCTGTTCCCATAAACAATAGCCTTTCTTTTTGATGATATACAATAAACAAAGGTAACGATTCTATCGCAACTTTAGCGCTAAAGAAGAAAGATTTAACTAAATAAAGGAAGAGGAAAATACAAAAAGAGAGGACATCCTCACAAGACGTCCCCTCTTAAATTATTCCATAAGGCAACAACTGCTGAAACCGCTTTTAGAATGCCTTCTTATACAGTTCCAGAATTATTTCTTCCGTCACTTCACGCGGGTTGCCCGGAGTACAAACATCTGCAATAGCAGAAGCCGCCAAACGAGGCAAATCTTCTTCCTTTATACCAAGTTCCGACAGGTGCTGAGGAATGCCGACCTTGACAGACAGAGCCTTGACTGCATCGACAGCCGCTTTTGCAGCCTCTTCCTGACTCATGCCATCTTTATACACATTCATTGCTTTCGCAATATCAACATATTTAGGCAGAGCAGCCGGAGCATTGAATTCCATAATGACAGGCAACAACAGTGCATTTGCCACACCGTGAGGAATATCGAAAATAGCACCCAACGGATGGGCCATGCCATGCACAACACCCAAACCGACGTTTGAGAACGCCATACCTGCAATGTATTGCGCTACCGCCATGCCGTTACGGGCCTCGGCATTCGTGGGGTCAAACACGGCTGTTTCCAAATGACGGGCAATCATTTCGATGGCTTTAATCTCAAACATATCACTCATTTCCCATGCGCCTTTAGTTATCAGGCCTTCAATAGCATGAGTCAGCGCATCCAGTCCGGTAGAAGCCGTCAATCCTTTAGGCAGAGTGTACATCAGTTCTGCATCGACTATGGCAATGGCAGGAATATCATTGGGGTCAACGCACACCATCTTTTTATGGTTTTCTTCATCGGTAATGACATAGTTGATGGTCACTTCGGCAGCAGTACCGGCCGTGGTGGGCAGGGCGATGATGGGAACTGACTTCTTTTTAGTGGGAGCCACACCTTCCAGCGAAACAACATCACTGAATTCAGGGTTATTAGTAATGATACCGATGGCTTTGGAAGTATCGATAGACGAACCGCCACCGATAGCCAAAATAAAATCCGCACCCGATTTGGCGAATGCCTCAACACCCGCCTTCACATTACTGACAGTGGGATTCGGTTTGATTTCACTGAATATTTCGTATGGAATGCCTGCCTTCTCCAATACCTTCAATACTTTGTCGGCAACACCGAATTTCAGCAAATCCTTGTCTGTAGATACAAATGCTTTGTGCAAACCAAGACGGTTAATCTCTTGCGGCAACACTTCGCGCGCGCCAGGACCGAAGTAAGACACTTCGTTCAATACAAATCTGTTAATCATAGTTTTTTTATTAAGTTGATATGCTACAAAAATAGTACAAATTCCCGATAAACCGACTTATCGGGAGAATTCTTATACTATGTTTTTGGGCATCAAAGCGATGCGAACCGCTTCAAGATACTTATCCACATGGGAAGCTTTCAGAATAGCCTTCTTCAGCTTTTTATCCATATCAGGCAAAAGATATTCCCAATAAGGCTTTATTTTGCTCAAGAGTTGTGTACCTCCTTGCAGGCAAGAGTCGTAATGGCAAAACAAACGGTCATGGAAAACATTCACCTTGGTATATAATTCTTCACGCGGAAGAGCAATGCCTTCCCGATACTCCATGGCAAACGCGGGATTGGCCAACAAGCCACGCCCTATCATCACTCCATCCAAGTCGGGATACTCCTCTTCGATGCGCCGAATGTCGTCTGGTGTGCGCAAGTCGCCGTTATAGACCAACGGATGACGGCACATCCCGGCAAACAGTTTCAACTCTTTCTGGTATACCATACCTTTATATTGCTGCCGGCCGATGCGCGGATGCAATATAATCCGTGTGAGAGGTACCTCATTGAGCAACGGAAGCACCTGTCTCCACTCATCATAATACTCCCATCCAAGCCTCATCTTAACCGAGAATTTCATCTCGGGATAATGTGCCAACTCATTCAGAAGTACTTTCAGTTCCGACGGATAAGGCAGAATGCCGGAGCCCTTATGCCGCATGGTAAGCACCGGGAACGGACAACCCATATTGATGTCCGCTTCGCGGTATCCGTGTTCTAGAAACAGCCCGACCAGCTTTTCCAGCTCTGCCGGTGTGGAAGCTATCAACTGCGGAATCAAACAAGTCACCTTGTTATTGTCCTTTTCAATGTCTCGGATATCCTTATTTCGGAATTCCCCTTTCTCTACGCGCACGAAAGGGGTGTAATAGGCGTCAATGCCACCGAACAGCTCATGGTGGATATTGCGCCATGGGGCTTCAGTGAAGCCCTGCAATGGGGAAGCATACAGTTTCATCATATCTTTATTCTTGTTTCACTGCAAAGAAACATAATTTTCCTTACCTTTGCTATATGGAAAAGTATATTTATGAATTAAAAATGAAGGTACGCGACTATGAATGCGACCTGCAGGGAATTGTGAATAATGCCAATTACCAACATTATCTGGAACATACCCGCCACGAGTTCCTCACTTCGGCAGGCATCAGTTTTGCCCAACTGCACGAAGAAGGGGTGGATCCGGTAGTGGCTCGCCTCACCATGGCTTTCAAGACTCCGCTGAAGAGTGGAGACGAGTTTGTATCCAAGCTTTATCTCAAGAAGGAAGGCATCAAGTATGTATTCTACCAAGATATTTTCCGCCTGCCCGACATGAAGGTGGCCATCAAAGCAACCGTAGAATCGGTTTGCGTAGTAAACGGCAGATTGGGTGACAGTACTCTGTTTGACGAGACTTTCGCACCCTATCTGAATGAATAATGGAAGACGAACAACTATACTCTATGGCCCTGACCCGCATTCCGGGCCTAGGACTGACCGGCATCCATAAATTGGTAGACGCATTGGGAAATGCCGCCACCATATTCCGCAACCGGAAAGAACTTTGCGAACTGGTTCCCGGTATCTCCGCCAAACAGGTAAAGGCGTTGGATTGCCCCGAAGCTTTCCGCCGTGCCGAAGAAGAACTCCTTTTTGCCGAAAAAAACCGCATCCGTTGCCTGACACTGACAGACGAAGATTATCCCTCACGGTTGCGTGAATGTGACGATGCTCCCCTTGTGCTTTACTATCGGGGTAATGCAGACCTGAATGCGCTGAAAATAATCAATATAGTAGGCACACGTCATGCCACTGCCTACGGACAGGATATCTGCCTCCGTTTTTTGAAAGAATTGGCAGAAATGCTCCCGGAGGTACTTGTCGTCAGCGGATTGGCTTACGGCATAGACATTCATGCCCACCGCGCAGCCCTGACCCATCACCTCAATACGGTGGGGGTACTGGCACATGGCCTAGACCGCATTTATCCCTCTGTTCATCGGAAAACGGCCATAGAAATGTTGGAACAAGGAGGTCTGCTCACCGAGTTTATGAGTGGAACAAATCCCGACCGGCAGAACTTTGTCAGGCGGAACCGTATCGTGGCGGGGATGAGCGATGCCACTATTGTAGTTGAATCTGCCAGCAAAGGAGGCGCACTGATTACAGCTGGCGTGGCCGGAAGCTATCACCGAGACTGCTTTGCCTTTCCCGGACGGATAAATGATGAATTCTCCGCCGGATGCAACCAACTGATAAAAAGTAATCAGGCTGCCTTAATCTTGTCTGCCAAAGATTTTGTAGAAACCATGGGATGGAGCGAGAACAAGGAAAAGACATCACCCATAGCCCATCAACGGGAACTGTTCCCCGACTTGAGCGAGGAAGAAGAAAAAGTGGTCGACTTATTGAGAAAAAGACCCGACGGACTGCAAATCAATACATTGGTAGTAAACACCAATATTCCTGTCAACCGGATGAGCGGCTTGCTCTTTGAACTGGAAATGAAAGGTGTGCTGCGAGCACTTGCCGGAGGAATATACCGTTTATTATTATAGCATAATCATCAATCACCGCAGAGGCGGAAGTTTTCCTTCCACTTACCCCTGCGGTGATAAACAGTCTTATCTGATACCAATCTCCGCAAATCCCATCGCCTCGCCTTCATTCACCATTTTTACCGCTTTCAGCATTACATAACGCGCCTTCACGGGAGTGAAATAAACCGATTGCAATATCGGATTGTGCTTGATATTAGAAAACTCGCCTTTAGCTACCACATTATTTATTGCATTGGCATCCGTACCTACAGATATCTCATAGCCGGAAACCAAACCTTTGTTATACTCACTTTGGTCGGGCAAATACTGGAAAGAAGTAACAGTCTGTTCCTCTCCCAAGTCAACGACTACCGCATTACCGTCTACAAAGCACGTTGTAGCCTCATCCTTATCCGCACACTTCTTGCTTTCCGCCTCATCTACACCGACTAGTGTAAAAGGAAAGCTCTTCATTTCCGCCACTGTCCTGTCAAACGACACGTCACCGGCTTCTCCTGCATAATAAGCCTCTACATTATTGATACAGAGGCAAGCACGGGCATCCGTAAAGTTCACACGAAGCTTATCGGTTGTTATTGTCTCAAAACGAAGGAGACGCTTGTATCCCACTGTCGTCGTTTCTTCATTCAACTTGACAGGAAGCCATTCCCCATCCTTATTATATTCCACAACGAAAGATTTCACACGCTGCCCCAAAGGAATATATTCTTGCAGCATCATGCGGTTCACTTTCTCCGGCTGTGGCAAATCAAACTCTACGGTAGCCGAAACCACACCGTCATTTGTAGCCCAATATGTATCGTAGTCATTATCTGTCATAGCCTTGGCCGTGTATTTTCCTCCTCGTTCATCCGAAACCTTTGCAACGACACCCGACAGAAGATTGTGTGCCAATTGTTTCTGAATATTCTTATGGAAATTAACAGCATTGGCAGAATCCACCGGATGAATCAATCCGTCTCTATCCACCGGGAAGTTCAACAATAAAGTGGCATTATGGCCCACACTGCGATAATAGAGGTCTGTCAACTGGTCTACCGTCTTCACACGGTCGTCTTCTTCAGGATGATAGAACCAACCCGGACGGATGGAAACATCACACTCTGCCGCTACCCACTGATTGCCGTCGGCATGACCGTATTGCAATTCTCTATATTTAGGATAACCGGGATAAACCTCTCCGGCACGCAAGAATGACCAGTTGGTGGCTCCTGCAAATCCGTTCTCGTTTCCCACCCAACGGCAACCGGGACCTCCATCAGAGAAAATCACCGCCTGAGGCTGGTATTTATCAATCATTTCGTAAGCGCGGTCATACTGATAATAAGTCTTGCGGTCGATGGTACGTGAATCTTTCGCACCGCCATACCAACCGTCGCCGCCATTGGCTCCGTCAAACCAGATTTCAAACACAGCGCCATAATTAGTCAACAACTCATGCAGTTGTTTATAGAAATAGTCCACATATTCCGGTGTGCCATAAATAGCCTGATTTCTATCCCACGGAGAAAGATAGACAGCGAATTTAATGCCATACTTTTTACATGCTTCTGACAAGTCACGGACAATGTCTCCTTTTCCATTTTTATAAGGAGTATTTCGGATGCAGTATTCAGTCAGTCCCGTCGGCCACAGGCAGAAACCGTCATGATGCTTGGCTGTAAGGATAACCCCTTTCATACCGGCGGCAACGAAGGTTTTCACCCACTGTTCACAATCCAGTTTCGTAGGATTAAATGTCTTTGGATCAGAATCCCCATATCCCCATTCACGGTCATTAAAAGTATTCAGACCGAAATGCACAAAAGCGTATGTTTCCATCTTTTGCCATTCCACTTGCTTGGCTTCGGGTATCGGAAGAATAGGTTCGGGAGCTTTCACAGCCGGCTCGCAAGCACAAAGCAAGCTCAGGGCAGTCCCGACAAATAAAAGTTCAATGTGTCTTTTCATCAGATTATAAATTAGTTAGCAGACAAATATACATATTATTTCTAATTCTGTAAGAGAAAACAACATAAAATTCGGAGTGAAGCCTCTCCCAAAAGGAAAGAAAAGACGAGAGAACCGGAACAATCAGTGAAAGGTAGGTCTATAAAAAGGAAAAGGAGCAACGCCTTGCTCCAACCTTTGTTAACCTTAAATCTAATACTATGAAAAAAATCACATAACAAATGTAAGGTTTACCCTTATTCCTTCCAAATATTCACTTTAAATCGGACTTGCTTTTAGTATTATTTCACAGAACAAACCGTTTTCGTACACAATATAACAATACGATAAAAAAGGAGCGGTTAAAAAAGGAATATGAAACATTCCGTAGCAGGTAAGCCCGAAGAACAAACTGGTACCCGGTTATTGTTCTCACAATCTTCCCCCTAAAACTTGCAAAATCCTTCCAATCGCTTCACAGAGCCTTTCACCCCCCAAAATAGGACGTTTAATAAGTTTCTTTTCAGATTATATCTTCTATATTTGCCCCATATAAAAGATGACAACACAACGAAAAGAAAGCGTCCTCTACCAATTGGAAAACGACCATCTGTCTATTTCTGAAATCTGCTTCGGACATGGCTTTGAATCACTTTCCAACTTCTCCAACTTCTGCAGGAAGTACTTCGGAGACTCCCCCCGAAATCTCCGAAAAGGAAAAAGTGCCGAGATACAGGAGATATTGCAATAAAAAATGCCCCGCCAAAACAGGCAGGGCACTCTCAAATATCAAGTAAAACTAACCGTAATTAGTCTTTCAGCTTCGCAGCAATAAATTCGCGGTTCAAACGAGCGATGTTGCTGATAGAAACCAGCTTCGGGCATTCCGCTTCACAAGCACGAGTGTTTGTACAGTTACCAAAGCCCAGTTCGTCCATCTTGCTCAACATAGCTTTTGCACGACGTGCAGCTTCCACTTTACCCTGAGGCAACAGTGCCAACTGGCTCACCTTGGCAGAAACGAACAACATAGCCGAACCATTCTTACATGCAGCCACGCAAGCACCGCAACCGATACATGCAGCAGCATCCATAGCCTCGTCAGCAATAGGTTTTGCAATAGGAATTGCGTTAGCATCAGGAATACCACCGGTATTGATTGACACATAACCGCCGGCCTGCATAATCTTGTCGTATGCGCCACGGTCTACCATCAAGTCGCGGATAACCGGGAAACCTGCCGAACGCCAAGGCTCAACGGTGATGGTATCACCATCTTTGAAACGACGCATATAAATCTGGCAGGTAGTAGCACCTG
>ULSR01054984.1_pt1 | contig 16992 bp, 14 predicted proteins | sample 1956861 | NCBI WGS metagenome assembly ULSR01 (sample SAMEA4835713, study PRJEB28245) | human gut metagenome | biome: gut microbiome; material: fecal sample | place: Denmark | collected 2008 | reverse complement strand
TGAATGTTTGACGCATATATTCTTTTAAATAATAAAATTTATTAAAAAAATCAGTTTTATTAATACATGAATCACGTAATAAACCAATCCATACATATTCTGGTAATCTTTCTTTAGGCCAAGAACACAAATGTATAACACTACCTATGGGTTCCTGCATAAACGGTGGAATAAGTTCCTTACCAATTTGCTTGTGCTGTTTAATAGTTGAATTTTTCATAAACATTCTCCTAACATAAAAATATCATTCTATTGAATGATACATAATCTGTTTTAGTTATACCATAATTGGAAAATTATTAAAAGTATTTATGCTATTTTGTTAAAGCAATTATAATCATCAAATAATCGTCTAATATCTACTTTTAATAGCGTAAGCAAATTTTACTATTGTTTCCATCATTTCTGTTTAAAGGGATAGTTTTTAATAACACAAAAAAACTAATCCAATTTGAATTAGCTTTTTATCATAACTCGAAAAATTCGAGCAGATTTCACAATGGGGCGGTATAAGGGAATCGAACCCTTGCATACTAGTGCCACAAACTAGCGTGTTAACCACTTCACCAATACCGCCATGTAAATACAACAATTATTTTATCAATAAAGTTGTATTTTGGCAATATGTTTTATGCACTTTTTTAATTTTTTAGTTTTTCTAAGTTAATAAAAGTTACTTTATCTGTAACCGTCTTGGCAGTTTTTCTATACTTAGAAGAAGAACTTTCAAAAAGGAAGAGAATATCATTGTTATTATCAACAGATATTTGTTCTAACATGGGAGGACAGCAAAAGGAATAAGTAGGATTCAGATAAGTATTGGTTTTTGAAATCGGGAATATTAAAACCTTACTATTATTTTTTCTGCCATAAGAAGAACTTAAAATCATATGTGGGGTATCATTTATCTTACTAAAAGTGATTCCTTGAATTTTTCTTGGAACTTTAAATTCATAAAGATATTTTAGCGTTATGCCCTCTTCCTTGCGTAAGATATCATAAACTTTAATTAAACCATTTTTTGTTTTATTGAAACTGCCAACATATAATTTTTGGTCATAACAGGTAAGATAGGAACAAACTAAATTACCGTCTTCTATTAGTAGATCTCCTCCAAGAGAATTTGCTGAGACATCATACTTTTTCTGATGAATATAATTTTCGTTAATGAATTCATGATAAGGATAAGAACTTATTTTCCCTTTAGTATCACAAATAAATATTAAATTATGTTTTTGATCATAGCTAATTCCACCAACATGAGCTTTATTATTTAATATAATGGTTTTGGTTCTACTTCCATCTAAGTCTAACATTAATACTCTAGATTGTTCATGGTTATCCATATAACATGATACTAATATAGTATTATTCACTCTACAAATTCCCTGTGGTACTTCATTATCTTCTAATGGAAGTTTGATATTATTAACTATTAATTTGTTGTACTCTTCATAAACATTTTTTTTAAACATATTAATCCCTTCTAAATTAAAGAAAAGGGTTAATTAATTTAACCCTTATTCTACTGTTACTGACTTAGCTAAATTTCTAGGTTTATCTATATCACAGCCTCTTTTTAGAGCTACATAATAAGATAAAAGTTGAAGTGCTGGTACTACTAACATACTTTGAGTAAACATAGATGTTGTTGGAACAACTATTTTAGTATAATCTTCAAAATCATCTAAATCTTTAGTAGTTATAACTATTCCGAAAGCTCCTCTTGCCTCTGTTTCTTTTAAGTTGGAAATACTCTTATCTTTTAAGGCTTGATTAGTGATAACGCATAATACAGGCATATTTTCTTCTACTAAAGAGATAGTACCATGTTTTAATTCTCCTGCTTGATATGCTTCACTATGAAGATATGATACTTCTTTTAATTTTAGACTTCCTTCCATACAAATGGCGTAATCTATTCCTCTACCAATAAAGAAACAAGATTCTTTTTGATAAATTGAGTCTGCCACTTTTTCATAGTAACTATTATTATCTAATACACTTTTTAATAAAGCTGGTAACTTTTCAAATGCCTTATAATCTTCATCGCCTTGAACTAGTTTCTTTACCTTAGCAGTTTCTAGAGCCATTAAAGATAATACACACACTTGTAAAATATAGGCTTTAGTAGTGGCAACAGCTATTTCAACACCAGCATTAGTTAGTATTTTTCTATCACATTCTCTTGCTATGGTTGAATCTGGATTATTGACAATACCTAATGTTTCAATTCCTAATTTATGAGCTTCACGCATTGCGGCGATAGTGTCAGCTGTTTCTCCTGATTGTGATATCAAAATAACTAAAGGATTTTTTCCATAAAGTTTTTTCTTATAACGATATTCACTAGCTGGATAAACATCTACTTTTATATTGGCATATTCTTCAAAAAGATTTTGACCAACTAATCCAGCATACATTGCTGAACCACACGCTACTATATCTATTTGTTCATATTTTGAAAGATCAAGTTCACTTCTGTTTGCTTCATTTTTATATCTTTCAATAAGATTATTTAAGACTACTGGTTCTTCCATGATTTCTTTTAACATATGATGTTTATAACCATTCTTACTATTATCTACTCCTTTACTATCTGATATTAGTATTTCTTTTTCGATAGGTTTTCCATCATGATAAATTTTGCAAGTATCACTAGTTAGAACAGCGATATCTCCAACATCTAATAAAATATATTTGTTAGTATATTTTATAATAGCTGTAATATCACTAGCTAAAAAGTTTTCGCAATCTCCAATACCAATTAATAATGGACTATCTTTTCTTAATGCATATAGACTATTATCACCCTCAACCATAATACCAAAAGCATAACTACCGGTAAGTATTTCAGTTGTTAATTTGATAGCTGTTAGTATATCATTATCTTTTAATTTATAATCTAACATAGCTGCGGCTACTTCACTATCTGTATCACTATTAAATTTGTAGCCTTTTTGTTCTAATTCTTCTTTTAAAGTATCGGCATTTTCAATAATACCATTATGAACTAAGGTAATTTTTCCTACCTTATGTGGATGAGCATTAACAAGATTTGCTTCACCATTGGTTGCCCATCTAGTATGAGCAATACCATATAAACTATTTAACTTATCTTCTTTATTAATTTTTGCCTCAAGTTCTTTTACTCTTCCAACACTTTTAATAATTTCTAAATTTTTGCCATCGGATATCGCAACTCCGGCTGAATCATATCCTCTATATTCAAGGGCATATAACCCATTAAGTAAAACTTCTGTTGTTTTTTTCTTTCCTATATAACCTGTGATTCCACACATAAATAAATTCCTCCACTATAAAAAAATATTAAGTGGATATATTCTTTGTTGTAATATTGTTTTTACTTTTTAAAATATATCTAACGAACCTTCAATCCGTTGTAGCATCCGCCGAATATTCGATAACTACAATCCTCGTCAACTGTTTAGTTCAGGCGCTTAAGATGAATTACAACCTTTCATTTTCTATCTCATTAATATTATTATACAAAAAATTAGGAGATGTGACAAATCTTTTTTTAGAAACAAAAAAACTTCAAGAAATATTTCCTGAAGTTTTTGATCTATTTACTTTCTTTTTTTTGTTTAGTAATATCAACAATAATATTAATAGTCATAAATACAATCATGATTGCTACTACAACTAAAATATTTTTTGTTAAAAGACTTTTTTCAATAGTAACAAGACTCTCTCTTAAAAGATTTATAGTATATGTCATTGGTAATATTGGGTTTAAGAATCTAAATCCTTTTGTTACTGTTTCAATTGGGAATGTACCACCGGCTGCAGCTAATTGTAATACTAATAATATTAAAGCAATAAATTTACCGATATCTTTGAAGTTAATAATTAGTGTTTCAATAATTGCCATAAATGTATTAGCTACTAAAATAATTGAAATGAAATATAAGAAAATATTTGTTATTTCAAAATCTAGTAAAGTCATAAGTAGAATTCCTAGAATGATTGCTGATAATGTTGCAAGACCGTGGTAGCATAATGTTCTTTGAAGACGGTTTTTATTACTAATACTTAGTTTTTTAAATCTTTCTTCTTTATCATAGTAAAGAACAATATACATCATTAGACATCCTACCCATAAAGCTATAGATATAAAGAATGGTGAGAATGCTGTACCATAACTTGATATTTCATTTACAGCTTTTGTTTTTACTGTTACTGGTTCTTTACTGTAGTCAGATAGGTTATCTACTTTTTTAACTTCTTCTTTTGTTGTTGTAATATTTGTATTTAATTCTTCTTTAGCACCTTTGACACTGCTATTTAAAGTTTTGATACCAGCATTTAAGGTTGTTGCTCCATCATTTAATGTTGCAATACCATTTCTTATCTGAAGTGATGAATCATATAGTGTGTTAGCACCATTTAATAAGGTATTAACTCCACCTTGTAACTGTTTTATTTTATCATTAACTGATAATAATGGTGTTACTTTGTTATTTAATTCATTTATTCCAGCTGATACGCTTGTATTAGCGTTTTGTAATTTTTGACCACTTATTTTTAAATAATTAATCGTTGTTGTGTTACCTGTTTTTTCAGATGGTGTTGACATTCCTTGAGCGATTGCACACATTTTGATTTCTTCTTTAGTTGCTGTGTTATTTTGAACTTTTGGACAGATACTTGTATTAATTAATGTTACTAGACTATCTGTGTAGTTTAAGGCAGTATTTACCCCTGAAACATAAGCATTAAAACCAGTACTAAATTGATCATTACCAGCTTTTAAGTTGGCAGTTCCTGTTACTAATTCATTTAACCCAGAACTTAAACTTGAAAAATTAGCAGTACTACTATTTAAAGTTTCTATACCATCTTTGATATTTTTGATACCTGTATTAAACTCTTCATAGTTTGATTTTAAACTATTAGTACCATTAGCTAAACTATTACTTCCATCTTGAAGTTTTGTAGTACCTTCTTCTAATTGTTCAAAGCCATTTGAAATAGTTTCTAATTTTGATGGTACATCTTTTATTGTAGAAGCTAGGCTGTCTACAATAGTAGAATTTACAGTATTATCAAGATTTTTTTCTACAGCACTTACTACATTATTGATAATTTGACTAGCTAGATAATTAGATTTCTGGTTTGGTGCATATGTAATAGTTGCGTGCTTTTTGTTTGTGGTAGATGCACTTTCCATACTTTCAGAAAAATCTTTTGGAATAGTAATTACTGCATAATACTTTTTATTATAAAGACCATCTGAGGCTTTTTCATCACTAACTGTACTTATCTTTAATTTTTTAGAGTTTTTGATATTAGTAATAACTTTTTCTCCGTTATCACCCTCATCGTTATTAACAATGGCAACTGGTATGTTATCAATGTTTCCTTCACCATATGGATTCCAATAGGCTTTTAAGTAAAAGAAACTGTACATGAACGGTATGATTAAAACTGCCGCTATAATAACATAATTAAAAAACTTTTTTTCTTTCACGATATCCCCTCCTAATTAAATAGACCATCTTTTAAGATTGTGGTAATTTCTTTAGTAATTGTTTTCTCATCTATTGGCTCATCATATTCAAATAAGATTGATAAACAAACTTTATAGATAATAAAAGCTGTTAAATGAGCATTACATTTTTTGATGTTTTTTTGATCTATTTCCTCATTTATTTTTGTTTCAAGATAATTAATTATCTCTGAGTCATAATAATTTGAAAATGACATATTTTGCATAGAATTATTACTTGATGTGTTACAATCTTTAATAATAGATTCTAATAAAGCACTATTTTTTCTGAGATTTAAGATTTCTAACATAATAGTTGATACTTTATCGGTAAAACTTTCATTATTTATTTTTGCTTCTATCTTTTGTTTCATATTGATAAGTTCTTCTTCAATAAAATATCTAAACAATTCATCTTTATCTTTAAAGTAAGAATAAATTGTTTTCTTAGTTACGTTAGAGGTTCTTGCTATCTCATCCATAGATACTTTTTTGTAACCATACTTTGTAAATAATTCACGGGCTGTATTTATTACAACTTCTTTTTTTTCCATATCAGTCACCTCTATACAGATATACCAATTTGGTATACCAGTATAGTATATGCTTTTTGTCGAATTTTGTCAAGAAAAATCTATAAAAAAAAAGAACTATTTCTAGCTCTAATTAATCATGTTTAATCTAGCATCTTCAATTTCTCCTCTAAAGGTTTCATCAAAGATTGGCAACGATTTAGTAATAACATCTGGATATATATTTTTACAGTTTTCAATTGCTTTTCTAAAATCTAGGACATTTACATATTTACGGTTATCAAACATAGCGTAACTGAAGGCATCTTGAATTAAGGTTAGAGTTACATCGGGATATCTAGAACCTATTTCATATACTCTTTTATATTCACTAGTGATATCGGTTAGAAATTCCATCATTGTTTGTTTCACAAAGTTGGAATACATCATCTCTGCCCCTGTCCTTTTTTCTATTTTCGGAAGTGTTCCTAAACATATTTGGATATTTTGTTCCCTGGTTGGTTCTTCAACAATTACTTTTTGAAAACGTCTAACAAAGGCTTTATCTCTTAAGATATATCTTTCATATTCTTCAGTTGTTGTAGCACCAATAACTTTTATATCACCTCTATCAAGACCCGGTTTAAACATATTGGCAAAGTCTAGGGCTTCTCCTTTTGAACCCATTAAGGTATGTATTTCATCTATAAATAAAATTAAATGTTCATAGTTTTTCAACTCTTCTATTAAGTTTTGAATCTTTGATTCACCTGTTACGGGATCTATACCAAGTAAGGCAGAAGTATTAACTTTTATTATTTGATAATTTAGTAATTGATTAGGAACTTGTCTTTTTTGAATTAAGTATGCAAGTCCTTCAACTATAGAAGTTTTTCCGACACCAGGCTTACCAGTTAAAATGGCTGATTTATCTGGAGTAAGTAGGATAAGCATTAACTCCTTCAATTCCTTTTCTCTTCCTATAGCTGGATTAGTGATGAATTCTTTTTTTATAAAGTTTTCACCATAAGTGTCTAAAATACTAATACGTTTGCTTTTTATATCATATGTATTTTGTTCTCCATTACTATTTATATTTTGATTCATTTTTGTTAATCTTGTTATTTCTTCGTTCATCTTATCCTAGCTCCTTACTTTATTATGCTATTATTTTGTTTTTTTATCTTCCTTTGATTGTTTCTTTAATAAATCTCTAATTTCTGTTAATAAACGTTCTTCCTTTGTCATTTCTGGTTCTTTTTCTTCTTGCTCTTTTTGTTCTTTTTCTATTTTACTTTTGATCTTTTTATCAAATGAATTTAGAATTTTAATTACTGTAAATATACAAAAAGCAACAATTAGAAAATCCACTACATTTTGAATGAATAAACCATATTTTATAGAAGCTCCATGGAATGTAATTGATAGTCCAGAAAAATCAACACCACCTAAAATAACTCCTATAATAGGCATTATGATGTTATCTACTAAACTAGAAACTATTTTACTAAAAGCTCCACCTATAATAACACCTACAGCTAAGTCTACTACATTTCCTTTTGATATAAACTGTTTAAACTCGTCTAAAAATTTTTTCATATATACTCCTTACTTTACTTTTTCTTTTTTTAACTCTTTTAAAGCCTGAGCTAATTGATCAGGGCATGATGTCTTTCTATTTCTACAATCAATACCTTCCAATTTATTTATTACTTCATCTATAGTTTTTCCTTTACATAATATAGAAACTCCCATAGTATTACCTGGACAACCGCCAATAAATTTTACATCTTTTATTACATCATTCTCATCACAACTTACAATAATCTTTGATGAGCATACACCTTTTGGTGTAAATTCTATCTTTGCCACTATATCACCTCTTACTGTATTATACCAAATCAAATTAATAAAAATCAAATTTTTATTAACTTCTTTGAGAAAGCTTTTTTAATTTTAGTTATCTTTTATTTGAATAATTTTTTTTTTGATACTTAAAAAACAGGTCATATAATTAATTATGCCCTGCTTTCTAAATATTATTTTGTCAATACTTCACAGACTAAATTACTAATCTCGGTTGGATTTTCAACGCTTAAACCTTCAATAAGTCTTGCTTGAGCATATAATATTTTAGTATATTTTTCTAATGTTTCATAATCTTTTGCTTTATATAATTTCTCAAGTTTCTTACTAATTTCGTGACTCTCATTTATTTCCATAACAACATCGGCTTTGATATTTTGATTATTTGGCATAGCATTTAATACTTTTTCCATTTCTACTGATACCTCACCCTTAGTAGTTAAACATACTGGATGGTTTTTTAATCTATGTGTAAATTGGACATTTGATACTTTATCTGACAAGTACTCTTTCATTTTTGTAAACATGTCTTTATTACTCTCATTGGCTTTTTGTAATGATTCTTTTTCCTCTTCTGTATCTAAATCCATCTTTTCATCAGCAACGTTAATAAACTTTTTACCTTCATATTCTTGAAGTGATTTAATTACAAATTCATCCATATAATCTGTTAGATATAGGATTTCATAATCTTTATCTTTTACAGATTCTACTTGTGGAAGTAAATCTATTTTATCAATACTTTCACCACAAGCATAATAAATGTTTTTTTGGTCTTCTTTCATGTTAGCAACATATTCTTTTAAGGTTACTAATTTTTTCTCTTTTGATGATGCATATAGTAGGAGATCTTGTAAGATATCTTTTTTCATGCCATAACTACTATAAATTCCATATTTTAATTGCATTCCAAAGTCTTTGAAGAATTTTTCATAATCTTTTCGATCATCCTTTAACATATTTTCTAGTTCTTTTCTAATTTTTGTTTCAAGACTTTTTGCAATTAACTCTATTTGATAATTTTCTTGTAGTGTTTCTCTTGAGATATTTAATGATATATCTTCGCTATCAACTAAACCTTTTACAAAGCTAAAGTAATCTGGAAGTAACTCACTACATTTATCCATAATCATGACACCTTTTGAATATAGTTGAAGTCCCTTTTCATAATCTTTACTATAATAGTCAAATGGAGCATGAGATGGGATAAATAAAAGACTTGTATAACTGCATCTTCCCTCTACTTCGCTTCTTACTACACGTAATGGCTTTTCATAATCATAAAATTTATCGGTATAAAAGTCATTATACTCTTCTTCTGTAACATCCTTCTTTTGTTTTTTCCAAAGTGGAATCATACTGTTAAGAGTAACATCTTCTTTTATCGTTTCTTCTTTGTCACTATCTTCTTTCTTGATTTTCTTTTCTTCCATCATCTTAATTGGGTAATGGATATAATCAGAGTATTTTTTGACTAAATTTTTAATAGTATATTCTTCTAGGAATTCTTCATAGCTAACATCTTCGTTGCTTTCCTTCAAATATAAAATTACTTCTGTTCCGTTATCTTTCTTGTCTGATTCTGTAATACTGTAACCATCAGCGCCAGTTGATGTCCAAGTATAGGCCTTAGGACTTTCTATACTTTTACTATGTACTACAACTTTATCACTTACCATAAAGGCAGAATAGAATCCTACACCAAATTGTCCTATGATATCAATATCTTTCTTTTTATCATTATTTTCTTTAAATAATTCAGAACCACTTTTGGCAATTGTACCTAAATTATTCTCAAGTTCTTCTTCATTCATACCAATACCATTATCAGTAATAGTTAAGGTTCTATTTTCTTTATCTAAGTTTATACGAATCTCTAAATCTTCTTTTTTTACTTTGATATTCTTATCAGTTAATGACTTATAATATAGTTTATCAATAGCATCGCTAGCGTTTGATATTAATTCTCTTAAGAATATTTCTTTGTTAGTATAAATTGAATTAATCATCATATCTAGTAATTTTTTAGATTCTGCTTTAAATTGTTTTTTCTTCACAAATTTCATCTCTTTCTTAAAAAATTGTTAGATAACTCTAACAATTAAATAGTAGCACTACTTTTAGCACTTGTCAATTATGAGTGCTAAAAAACTACAAATTATTTATTTCTTCTATTGATAATCCTGTGCAATTCTTTATTATCTTTGGATCAATTTTATTTTCTAGCATGGATTTGGCAACCTCTATTTTGGCTTTTTCTTTTCCTTGCTCAATTCCTTGCTCAATTCCTTCTTCAAGGCCTTCTTGAAAACCTTCTTCAATAGCTTCACGGCGTAATGTATTTTCAATTTTACGGTTATCCTCTTCTGCACTCATATATTCTCTAAATTTTGGATTTTCATTTATTCTTTTAAGTTCAGACATATATTTATTCACCATCCTATCTTTATTTGATAGAGATTTTAGCTCTTCTGGGTTAAGGTCCAACATAATTATATACTTATTTTTCTCTATCTCTTTTATATTTTTATTGTACCATAGGCTTTTATATTTATCCATATCGAACTCATATACTGTAAAGTTTTTTACTAATAGATTGTTATCTTGATCTTTTATCTTATATATATGGCATAACCTATTACTTTTAAAACTAAAACCATAGTTAAAATTTATTTGAATAATTTGAGTATCAATATTATAGTCATTTCCTTCTAAAACGTAATGTGAGTAAGTATCACAAATATAAGCCATATTTCTTATCCTAGTATAACTTTTATAATAGGCATTTACTTCTAATTGAATTTTTCCTATGTTAGTATTTAAGTTAAGATCAAATATTTTTCTTCTTAGTTTTATATTGTCACTATTGCGCTCTACATTTAAAAATTCAATATTACTTATTTTTACTTCCAATATTTCTTCTAATAAATTAGTAAGTATATCTTTATTATCTTCTTTCATGAAAACCTCTTTAAAGGCTCGATCATACTTACATGTATAAAATTTCTTTTTTTCTTGCATATATTTTTCTCCTTGAAATGGATATAACAAAAAATTGAAAAAAAGAGAAATCTAAGATTTGGTAAAATTAGGCTTAATTTCTTTTCTTTTGATTGTGTTTTTCTAAGGGAATTTGCAATAATTCACTTTCTTTAAAACAGAAAAATAGCAAAATTAAAAGTTCTAACATAGGCTAGAACTCTTAATTATTTTTTTCATAATTCCAAAGGTCACGACACATATCTTCAAGAGTTTTTGTGGCAACAAAGCCTAATTCTTCCTTAGCCTTTGTTGGATCTGAATAACAAGCAGCGATATCTCCTGGACGTCTGTTTACTATTTTATAATTTACTTTAACATTATTTACCTTTTCAAAAGTATTTATTATATCTAATACGCTATATCCAGTACCGGTTGCTAGATTATAGATAAATAGACCCCTACCTTCTTTATTTAATTTTTCTAGGGCTTTAATATGTCCAATAGCTAAATCAACAACATGAATATAATCTCTTACTCCAGTACCATCTTTAGTATCATAGTCATTTCCGAAAACAGATAAACATTCTAATTTGCCACTAGCAACTTTTGAAACATATGGTAATAAATTAGCCGGAATTCCATTAGGTTCTTCACCAATAAGACCTGATGAATGGGCACCAATTGGGTTAAAATATCTAAGAATTGCAATATCAAATGTATTATCTGATTTATATAAATCCTTTAAGATTTGTTCAACGAATAGCTTTGATGTACCATATGGATTTGTGGTATTTCCTGTTTTACAATCCTCTGTTATCGGCAATACTTCTGGATCTCCATATACTGTAGCACTTGATGAAAAGACAAGTTTTTTAACATTATACTTTTTCATAGCGCTAAGTAATACTAATACCGTAGAAACATTATTTGTATAGTATTCAATTGGTTTTTCAACTGACTCACCAACTGCCTTATAAGCAGCAAAGTCGATAACTGCATCAATTTTATTTTCAGTAAATATTTTATCTAAAATATCTTCATCTATCATATTGCCTTCATAGAATGTAAAGTCTTTGCCTGTAATCTGTTTTATTTTTGAAAGATTTTCTCTTTTACTGTTAGAGAAATTATCTAAGATAACTACTTCATAACCATTATTTAATAATTCCACACATGTGTGTGATCCTATGTAACCATTTCCACCAGTTACTAATATTTTCATTTTTATCACCTAACCTTTATATAAGAATATCAAATTTATATTGATAAAACAATAGGTCCTACAAATTTCTATTTTCTTTTTAAAACTAGGGATGATTCATTCATAATATAGCCATCTATGTATAAACCATATATTTTAGGAAATATTACTCTTTTTATATGTAGAACATCTTCATAGTTTGTTTTTCTATTTAAAACAGGGTTGGCTAAGTCATCACCAAAATATTTTTTTAGCATAGCTAACTCTTCTTCTCCTAGAAAATCTTCTATTACTTTAATATCCGTACCGCTACAACTTCTTAGAAAACTTAACATTTTTATATCGGTATTTTTTAAAGCTCCTTGCGGTTTTTTAATCTTTTCATGATCATGTGCTTGAGATTTCTTTGTTCTAGTTTTTTTAGTTTTAGGTTTTGCTGTTATAATATCTTTTAGTTTTTGAAGTCCTTTTATCTCTAACTGACTAATTCTTTGATGTGTAACTTTATCTTGTGAAAGCCCAAGCTGAGGATAGATTTTTGCTATTTGATTTTGGGAATAACATTTCTGTTCAGGATTTAATCCATATCTTAATCTCAAAACCGTAGCCTCTTTAATAGGCATTTTTTTTAAAGCTTCTTCTAATTCACCTTTTTCAGTAAAATTGTTATACACTAAAATGTTGGATTTATCTTCTATAGTTTCAATTAACTCAATATCTTTATTATTGGAATCCTTAACTATTTCACTTAAGCTAATAGTATCATTTAATAGTCTTTTATACTCTAATATTTTTTCTAAGGGAACATTTAAGGTATTAGCCATTTCCTGATCACTAGGGACTCTTCCTTCTTTCTCAGTTATTTTTCTTATGGTTTGCAAATACTTTTGCATTTTTTCTACAACGGCGACTGGAATTCTAATATTTCTAGATTGATTTTTGATTGCCCTTTGAATTGACTGATTAATCCACCAAGTGGCGTATGTTGCAAATTTAAACCCCATACTAGGATCAAATCTTTCAACAGCTTTCATTAAACCAATATTTCCTTCACCTATTAGATCAATAAATTCTAATCCCTTATCGATATTTTTTTTAGCTACATTTACTACTAGTTTTAGATTAGATTCTATGATTTTATCTCTTATATCTTTATCTCTAGTCTCGATATAGCTAGTTGTTAAGCTTAACTCCTCTTCGGAAGATAATAGAGGTATTTTCGATATTTCTTGTAAATAAACTTTCGCTATATCATTTATTAAGTCATTGCTTCTTGTAGGAATAATATCTATATAAGGTATACTATTGATAGTACAATAAAAACTAATATACTCTATCAAACTATCTTCCATATCTTCTTTTATAAGACTTTTTTCAAAAATACAATCTTCTTTTATTAATTGTTCAACTATAACTTTTATAGTGTCATTATTAGATAAATACATAAATAATTTGAAACGATTATTATCTTCACATTGATTAATTAAAGATGATAACTTATGGTATGAATTTTTATTATTTTTAAGTGTTTTGCAAAAAAGGTTCATCTCTTCTAAGTTGTTTTGAAAGAAATTATACAATATTAGAATGTAAATTTGTTTATATACTTCATCCTTGAAACAATCATAATTAGCGTTAGTGGTTTCTAGTTCTTTTAAATCTATTAAATCAATAATATCGCTTTTTAAAAATTTAAAGTCATTATCAATATCTTTTTCTATTTTTTGAATATATTTTTCTGTCATAAAAATCACTCCATTTATGGTATAGCACACTTAATTAAATTTTACTTTATATTTTAGCACAATTTCTTCATTTGTTAACAAAAAAATAAGAAGATAATGGTTCTTCTTATCTAATTAGCTTTGGCAACATCATTTCCATCTTCTACAACTCCTATAATTCCATGGAAATGCATATCAGCTTCTTGAGTTAAAGTGTTTTTTGATATCCAAAAACGTAATGTGTATTCTTCTTCTTTTTGAGGGCCAATTACTTTGTTAACAATAATATTGTTATCTAAATCGTCTAAATTATAAATATCACTAACTTGTCCTTTAGTATGAATTCCTACTTTAATAATATTTAATGGTATCTTGTATTCTCCACATTTATCTTTTTTATATAATTTGTTATCTTGTACTATCTTAACAGCGTATTTTACTTTAGTTGCGGTATTGTTTTTGATTGTAAATCTATAGGTACGAGATGACAAACCTACTGAGTCAGTTACAGGTGTTATTTTAGTAATCGCTACTTTTTCACCGGCTTTGTCATGAAAAGTAACTTCTAGAGATGATGAATTACTAATCTTATCTCTTTCATCTTGAAATTTATCATAAATTTTATAGGTAGAAACTAATGCCAAACCAATTATGACACTCATAAAAATGATATTTTTAATTAGCATTTTTTTTCTTGCTTGTTTATAAAGATTATAATTCATCTTAACACCTCGTTCTTTTAATATTATACCTTATTATATTTAGTAGTCAAATAAATAGTTACTTATAAAATAAACTTTACATAAATGTGTAAATTCAAATAAAGAAGAAACTACTTAATAGTTTCCTCAATAATAATTTTTATTTGATTAATTGATATTTATCCCATATACTTACTGACAGTTTCTTCTACTATTAATTTAATATCTCTTTCGTTAAATGGTTTTCTTAAAACATCTACAATTGGATATTCATAAGCTTTAGCTACTAACTCATCAGATCCTACACCGGTAATAATAGAGACTGGTATTTTGGAAAATAAATCATTTTCTCTAAAGAATTCTAATACTTGAAATCCATTAACATTTGGCATATTTAAATCTAGAAAAACACCTACAAGTTTATTATACATTCCTTGCTGAATAACGTTCATAGCTTCTTTACCATCGCTTGCTACTAAAACCTCATATTCATTATCAAATAATTTTTGAATAAATTTTTTAATAACCTCTGAGTCATCTACAACAAGGATTGTTTTTTCTTTGATAGTATTTTCTTTAGGTTCATCAATTACCTCTACAGTTTCTGCCTCGTTACCAAGGTAGACTTTGGCTATATTTAGAGCTCTTAATGTTTCTTTTTCTAATTCAGGGAAATGTTCACTGATATAAAACATATTATTTTCTTTACTCTTCATTTCTTGATCAAGAGCAAGTTCTGCTAATCTAGTGAATCCAAAATACTTAGAGTCACTTTTTAAAGCGTGGACTTCTATTGCATAATTAGCCATATCTCCACTTTCTTTAAAAGTTCTTAATTTAGCTAGTTTCTCAGATGCATCTGTTACAAAGTCTTGAATGCTAGCATTATATGTTTCAATATCTCCAAAAAGTTCTAAGCTTTTTTCTACGTCTACTCCATTATTTAGTAGATAATTTACATCATTCATTTTTTCACCTTCTCTATTTAGATTATATTATTATTACAAGTATTTAGCAAGAATTTTGTCTAGTTCTTCTTTTTCTATCGGTTTGGCAAGATAATCATCAAATCCTTTTGCTATATATTGTTCACGCATTCCAGATAAAGCGTTTGCGGTTAGAGCAACTGTTGGAATGTTATAATTAGGTAACTCTTTTAACTTTTGTAATGTTTGAACTCCACTCATTTTTGGCATCATGTCATCTAGTAATAACAAATCATAGTGAGCCCCAGATTTTATTTTTTCAATACAATCTATACCACTGGTTAATTCATCTATTTCAAAGTTATAATGTGATAAAAGTCTTAGGGCAACCTTTAGATTTAATTTATTATCATCGACAATAAGAAGACGTTTTTTAGTATTTTCATCTGTTCCTTCAGCATCTAAAAATTCAACTGTATCTATTTTTTTCTTAGGTTGTATTTTAGGTTCTAGACTTGTTTTTCCTTCCACTATAACTTGGTCAATTGCTACTGTAAATTTAGATCCTTCTCCATATTCACTTTGAACAACGATAGTTCCATTCATTAATTCTACTAATTTTTTAGTTATTGCCATACCAAGTCCAGTTCCTTCTATGGTAATATTTTTTTCTTCATCAAAGCGTTCAAATTTTGTAAACAATTTATCAATTTTGTCTTTAGCTATACCAATTCCTGTATCTTCTACCGAAATAATTAAACGACAAACACCATCTTTTTGAACGGAATCTACTTTAAACTCAATATATCCTTCATTAGTATATTTTGCAGCATTAGTTAAGATATTTAAAACTATTTGTTTTAGTCTGACATGGTCACCATATAGAACTGGTGGAATAGTAGGATCAATTACACTCCTAAATTCTATAGGTTTATCGCCAATACGTGATTTAGTTAAAATTATTAATTCATCAAATACCTTACCAATTTCATATTCTTTCTTTACAATTTCTAGTTTATTAGCTTCTATTTTAGAAATATCTAATATTCCATTAACTATCTCTAAAAGACTGTTTGAAGCCATCATAATATCGCGAATATCTTCTTTTGCTGATTCTGGAATATCCTCTTCGTCTTGTAAAGCTTGGCTAAAACCAGTAATAGCATTAAGAGGAGTACGTATTTCATGAGACATATTAGCAAGGAACTCTGATTTAGCATTATTAGCCTTTTCTGCCTGTGCTTTAGCAATATTTAATTCTTCTATCATTTTCATATCAGGATTTTCAATAGTAAAGTACATAAGGAAGGTAATGAATGATTCGGTAGATGTAACAAGTAAAACTTGAGGATAAACGGCCTGTATAGATAATATTAATGGAAACATTATTAAATACAAAATTAGTGGTACACATTTTATTTTTTGAATCTTTTTAAAATTTTTGATAGTAATAATAAGGCATATCGCAATATAGATTCCACCGATTATATAAGATAGTGTTGCGCTGATGCCATATGAATAGATTTTTCCATCTTTATTGTAATAGTTTAGTGGAAGAATAAATATTA
>ULSR01001462.1_pt1 | contig 17178 bp, 16 predicted proteins | sample 1956861 | NCBI WGS metagenome assembly ULSR01 (sample SAMEA4835713, study PRJEB28245) | human gut metagenome | biome: gut microbiome; material: fecal sample | place: Denmark | collected 2008 | reverse complement strand
CTCTGTGCTCTTCCGGTTCCTGAATTTTGTTCATACCTTATACGTATGAGCCCATTTTCAGGACATTGGCTTCACCTTCAGAAAGATATCTCCACTCGCCTTTCTTCAGTCCCTTCTTGGTAAGACCTGCGAAATATACGCGGTCGAGAGCCTTCACGTCATAGCCCAAGGATTCGAAAATCCTTCTGACAATGCGGTTCTTTCCCGAGTGAATCTCGATGCCGAGCTTTCTATGGTCTTCAGCATCAATGTATTCGAGCTCGTCAGCCTTGATGTCTCCATCTGAAAGGGTGATACCGTTTACTATCTTGTCGAAGTCTTCCTGCTCAAGCGGCTTGTCCAGGATGACCTGATAGATCTTCTTCTTGTCGTATGACGGATGTGTGAGCCTTTCAGCGATTTCTCCGTCATTGGTGAACATGAGCACACCTGTCGTGCTCTTGTCCAGACGGCCTACAGGGAATACTCTGGCGCTGCAGTTCTTGAGCAGGTCCATGACAGTCTTGTCTGCATGAGGATCGCTTGCAGTGGTGACATATCCCTTAGGTTTGTTCATGACGATATATACCTTCTCTTCACCGCGGATTCTTTCACCGTTGAAACGGATATCGTCTGTGAGGACATTGACCTTGGTACCGAGTTCAGAGATGACTTCTCCGTTCACAGTGACCACCCCGGCCTGTATGTACTGGTCTGCTTCACGACGTGAGCAGATGCCTGAGTTTGCAATGAACTTGTTCAGACGGATCACTTCCTTGATAGGTGTCTCTACGTAGTCATTGTCTGAAAGCTGTATCTGGTCGAGCTGCGGCTTTCTGCTCAGCATCATATTGATGCTCTTTTCGTCAGCCTCGTTGAATTTGTACGGATTTGGTTTGGCCTGGCTTCTCTTGGCATTGCCTCTTGCAGGGGTGCGTGCAGCATCTCCTCTGCCGCCGAATTTTGCGCCTTTGTTGAATCCGCCTCTTCCTGCGCCGTTGTCACGGCTGTCTCGAGGGCCGAATGCTCTTCTTCCTGATGGAGCGAAACTTCTGCCTGACGGACCGAAACTTCTCTCGGATGAGCCGTAGCTGCTTCTTCTCTCTGAAGAATCACCATAACTGCGACCTTCAGACGGGTGTCCGTAGCTGCCCCTTCTGTCCTGGCTGCCGTAACTTCTTCTGTCAGAGTTGCCGTAGCTGCTTCTGTCAGAATGGCTGTAGCTGCTTCTTCTCTCTGAAGAATCGCCATAACCGCGACCCTCAGACGGGCGTCCGTAGCTGCTTCTCCTGTCCTGGCTGCCGTAACTTCTTCTGTCAGAATTGCCATAGCTGCTTCTTCTCTCTGAAGAATCACCGTAACTGCGGCCTTCAGACGGACGGCCGTAACTGCTCCTTCTGTCGGAGTTGCCGTAGCTGCTTCTTCTGTCCTGGCTTCTGCCGTAGCTTCCGTGTCCTTCGGAGCTGCCGTAGGACCGTCTTCCATAGGTCCTTTCTTCTCCTGATGAATTTCTTCCTTCAGAACTGTAAGATCTTCTTTCTGCAGGTCCTTCTGATGATGAATAGACCTTTCCGGAAATGCGAGGCCGTCTCGGTCTCAGCTTTCTTCCCTCTGCGGTAAAACCGCTCTTGTTGTTTTCTTCCATTTGGATTTTGCCCTCTGCGGGCGTTTAATTGTTATATGGCTCACGCCATTGGTATAAAAATATATTGTCGGCTTACGCCGTGTTTTCGTTTATTTCAATCTGAATATGTAAGTAATCTTGCCTTTCTGCAGGGCCGGAGCCTCGGCATCCATATTGAAATGCGTGCTCAGCGCCGCTTTTCTGGCTGCCTGCCAGAGGTCGGCATTGTTTACGGTAGTTCCCTGTGCTCCCGGAAGAGCTTTGGTGACTTTGCCGTAATTGTCCACCCATATATCTACAACTACTATGCCTTCTTCCTGAACACTGTATTCTGGTTTGGCTATGACTACTCCAACTGTCTTTCTGCCTTTCAGTACGGCATTCGGCGTATTGGAATTTATGGACGTGTGGGTGTTTCCCTGAGCATGTCCGGCTTTCAGCGCGTCGCTTACCTTAGCTGCTGTCTGCGCTGCCAATGTGTCCTTCGCGTTTTTGTTCTTCGCTGCGCTGAACAGGGCTTTCTTGTTTATCGGCTTTTCTCTTTCAGGCTCGTATTTCTCCACGTCTCCGAAATCATCCACCGTCGATTCTTCGGCAAGATTGTTCTTCGTGCCTTTCTCCATCGCCTCGGATCTCTGTGCAAGCTCCACCGGCCTGGTCCTGTCAGGAGTCTCTGACTGCGGCATTGACCCTCTCAGGTGCTGCCTTACCGGTTCTTTTTCTGCTTCTTCTGTGAAGTCCACCAGGAAAACCTGCTCAGGTGGCGGCGGATAAATGTATGTGAGTCCGCTGAAACTGCCGAAAGCAATCAGGCCGGTATGAAACAGCACAGTGGCGACTACTGCAATAACCGTCCCTGTACGTTCCCTCCGTTTCTGTATTTCCCGATATTCTTTCATGACTATTCAGGCTGCGTCGCCAGTATGACTTTGTAGTGGTTACGCTTGGCTATGTTCATCAATGCCACGATTTCCTTCACCGGCACGCTTTCGTCAGCGTAGATGGAGAAAGTCGGATCCTCATCGCTCTGAAGAAGGTTTACGAGATCATCCTCCACTTCATTGAACGGAACAGGCTGCTCGTCACCATTGATGTGGTAGGTGAACTGGCCGTTGTTCCAGTCCTTTACGGATACGCTCACGGTAGCCTTCGCGGACACCTGCCCCGTGCTTTTCGGCAGGAGGAGCTTGAGCGCGTTCGGGTTCACGAGCGTGGATGTTATGAGAAAGAAGATGAGCAGCAGGAAGACGAGGTCGGTCATTGACGACATCGCCGTTTCATGCAGACTCTTCGTTTGTCTTTTGAATGCCATCAGTAAATGTTTCTAAGATTCTTTGTTGCCTTCAGGTTCCTGCAGAAGGTCCATGAAATCAATGGTCGCGTTCTCCATCTTGAATACTACGTCTGAGATATTGGAAGTCAGGTAGTTGTATCCGAAGTATGCGAGAATGCCGACGATAAGACCGCCCACTGTGGTGATCATCGCCGTATAGATACCGCTGGAAAGCAGCGTGATGTCGATGTTGTTTCCTGCATTGGCCATATTGAAGAATGCCTGGACCATACCGAGTACGGTTCCGAGGAATCCGATCATAGGCGCGCCGCCGGATATCGTGGCGAGGATAGGAAGACCTTTTTCGAGTCTTGCCACTTCTGTGTTGCCGGTGTTTTCGATGGCGGTCTGGATGTCAGAGAGAGGACGTCCGATACGGGACAGGCCTTTTTCCACAAGTCTCGCAACCGGAGAGTCGAACCTCTCACAAAGGGACTGCGCTGATTTGATTTTGCCTTCGCGGATATAGTCGCGGATATCGCGCATGAAGTTCGCGTCGATGGTGCTTGCCTGATGGATCATCCACCATTTCTTGCCGAAAATGTAGATGGCGATTATGGACAATGCCAAGAGGACCAGCATGAGCCAGCCGCCTTTTGTGGCCATTTCCAGAAGGTGCATTTCTTCTTCATGAGGAACAGCTTGCGCTGCTGCCTGTGCTGCGGCTGAGAAATCGGTTGAATCCAAGCCTGCGGTCTGTAAGAGATTGAACAACATATTTTGTTACTTTTTTATTTTGTCAATTATTCCGTCATTTGGCCTAAAGTCTGATGACTTGGCCTAAAGGAGTGCAAATTTACGAATTTTCATTGATTTTCCTAAAGGGAATCAGCCTTCTCCGAACTTTTTTTCAGTCGTTTTCAAGATAGGCACACTCTGTGAGAAACAATGCATGGCCCGGAACGGATTGGCCTGCATCAGAGCGGGTTCCGTGGTCCACGAGTTCTCCTATCCATTCCGGAGAGCGTTTCCCGCGTCCGATTTCTATCATTGACCCGACGATCGCCCTGACCATATTCCGCAGGAATCTGTCGGCGCGGACTGTAAAGACGATATAATCTCCGTCAATGCAGGGATAACCCATCATCCTGACATGGTCCGGTGTCCAGGTCTCCCATCTGGCATCGGTGATGTTGCAGACGGACGTCTTGTTGTTTCCGCCGACTTTTTCGAAGCAGCTGAAATCGTGTTCGCCCAGAAGCAGCGCCGCCCCGCGGTTCATCGCCTCAAGGTCCATGGGCAATGTGAAGAGGTATGACCTGTCCGACATGAACGGGTCCTTCTTCCGATGTATGAAGTACTTGTACTCCCTGCTCGTGGCATCGAACCTCGAATGGAAGTCATCTCTGACCTCCGAGACTTCGTGCACGGCGATTTCAGCGGGTAAGATGGCATTTAATTTGTAGCGCAGGAAGTCCGTGTCGATATCGGGGGAGGATTCCGCGTCGAAGTGCGCGATATAGTTTATTGCATTGACTTTGGTGTCAGTCCTTCCGGCTCCGGTTATCGTGATGCTTTCGTTCAGGAGCGTTTTCAATGCTCTTTGCAGGCATTCCTGAACGGAAGGGGCGTTTGGCTGAATCTGCCAGCCGGAGAAGGCTGAACCATTGTAGGACAGGCGTATGCGATATCTCATTTTGTGCTCTTTATATGGTACAAAGATAGTGGTATGTTGAAAATTAAACAATAATATAATGGATAGTGTGAATATCAAGGAACTTAACGACAGGATTCAGCGTGAAAGTTCTTTTGTCGATTTGTTGTCAATGGAAATGGGCAAGGTCATTGTCGGGCAGAAACAGCTGGTGGAGAACCTGCTGATAGGTCTGCTCGCGAACGGCCATATCCTTCTTGAAGGTGTGCCTGGTCTGGCCAAGACATTGGCTATAAACACTTTGGCTCAGGCGGTCAGCGCCAAGTTCAGCCGAATTCAGTTTACCCCTGACCTTCTTCCTGCGGACGTGATAGGTACTCTTATCTACTCTCAGAAGAATGAGCGTTTCGAAGTTCACAAAGGCCCTGTTTTCGCCAATTTCGTACTCGCGGATGAAATCAACCGTTCTCCGGCCAAGGTGCAGTCAGCATTGCTCGAAGCGATGCAGGAGAGGCAGGTCACGATAGGCGAGGAGACCTACAAGCTCCCTGAGCCGTTCCTTGTCATGGCTACCCAGAACCCTATCGAGCAGGAAGGTACATATCCGCTTCCTGAAGCCCAGGTGGACCGATTCATGCTGAAAGTGGTCGTGTCCTATCCTAAGAAGGAAGAGGAGAGGCAGATTATCCGTATGAACAATACCGGGGAGTTCCCTAAAGCGCAGCCTGTGGTTTCGCCGGAGGATATCGTAAGGGCAAGACAGGTGGTACGTGACGTGTATATGGACGAGAAAATCGAGAAGTACATCGTGGATATCGTATATGCCACCAGAACACCTGAGGACTATAACCTCAAGGCCCTGTCAGGACTCATTTCATACGGTGCGTCTCCGCGTGCCAGCATTTCATTGTCAATGGCGGCGAAGGCATATGCGTTCATAAAGAGAAGAGGCTATGTGATTCCCGAGGATGTGCGCGCGGTCTGCAACGAGGTGCTCCGTCATCGTATAGGTCTGACTTATGAGGCTGAAGCTGAGAATGTTACCACTGAGAATATCATATCACAGGTTCTCAATGCAGTAATTGTTCCTTAGGAGAGGAAAGAAATGGACTCTAAAGCAAGCGACCTGCTCAAGAAGGTCAGGAAAATAGAAATCAGAACGAGGGCTCTATCGCATCAGATATTTGCGGGCGAGTACCATTCTGCGTTCAAAGGACGCGGTATGGCATTCAGCGAAGTGCGTGAGTATCAGTATGGTGACGATGTGAGGAACATGGACTGGAATGTCACTGCCCGCTTGCGTTCCCCTTACGTGAAAGTGTTTGAGGAGGAGCGTGAGATGACGGTGATGCTGCTCATTGACATAAGCCGTTCAGGTTTCTTCGGGACAGTCGGAGGCACCAAGCGTGACTTGATTGCCGAGATTGCCGCCGTGCTGTCATTTTCGGCGATTCTGAACAATGACAAGGTCGGTGCCCTGTTCTTCAGCGACAAGGTGGAGAAATTCATCCCGCCGAAAAAAGGACGCAGCCATCTTCTCCATATAATTAGGGAAATCATCGAGCTTGAGCCGAGTTCCTCAGGTACGGACATCAGCGCGGCGTTGAGGTTTCTGACCAATGCCATAAAGCAGAAATGCACTGCTTTTCTCTTGTCGGACATGATGGATACCGATGCGGAGGGCAATCCAAATTATGAGGATGCCATAAAGGTTGCGGTGAACAGGCACGACCTGTCAGTCATCAAGATATATGATCCCCGTGAGCGGGTGGTGCCGGACGAGGGACTTGTCAATGTCAAGGACTCGGAGACCGGGGAAAGCGCCTGGGTGAACACATCCAGCCGCAAGATGCGCGAGGCTTATGCGCAGGCGACCCGAAATGCGGATGACAAGGCGCTGAAACTCCTCAGGCGTTATCAGATAGACAGTGTGGACATATCCACGGGCTCTGATTATGTAAGAGGGCTTATGGCGTTCTTTGATAAACGATAATTTATGTTGATGTTGAAGCGATTATACATATATGTATTGGCGACGGTGCTCTTGGCTTTGCCTTCTTTCTTAGCGAAGGCGGATGCTGACAGCACTCGTGTCGTGTTTGCAGGAGACGCTTTCCTGAAGCCTCTGCAGAAACGGGACAGCGTGCTGATTGCGGACCAGATGAAATATGGTTTCCGTCTGGACAATGTCAAGGCAGGTACCGCCCTGGCGCTTCCTGATCTGTCACAGGGTATCCGTGACAGCGTGGAAGTGGTGGAAGGCTGGAGCCTCGATACGCTGAAATTCAGGAAGAAGAAGGCGGAGATGGACATTGAAGGCAGTATTGTCATCACCTCGTTTGACGAAGGCTCGTACGACCTTCCTCCGATTGCGGTCATGAGAACATTGCCCGACGGTCAGACTGATACGCTTTTCTTCAAGGGCCTTCATCTGGATGTAACGACAATGCCGGTGGACACGGCGACCTACAAGCCTCACGATATCAAGGCCCAGATGCGCTATCCTGTCACGTTCAGGGAAATCCTGCCATATCTGCTTGGTGGACAGCTGCTTGCAGTGCTCATAATATTGGCGGTGGCGCTTTATATGATACACAAGAAGAAAGGTGCGGAAGAAGCAGGGTCCAGCGAGCCTGCATATATCGTGGCGCTCAAGAAACTGGACAAGTTCAGAGGCAACAAACTTTGGGCGCCTGAAAAGCAGAAGCTGTTCTACAGCGGAATAACAGACGTGCTGAGAGAATACATAGTGGCAAGATTCGGTATAGGCGCGATGGAAATGACCACTGCGGAAATTTTTGAAGGACTGAAGGACAAGGATATACCGCAGCCTCTGATGGAGGAGACGCGCGGACTGTTCCTTATGTCAGACCTTGTCAAGTTTGCCAAGATGACCGTTACAGACGATGACAATGTCAAGGCTGTCCCTACTGCAGTACGTTTCGTAACCTCGACCTGGAAATATGAGGAAGAAGAGTCCTCCGAGTCCGGTGCCGAAGACAAAAAGGAGGCCAAGTGATGTTTTTCGAATATCCTCATCTTCTGTGGCTGCTGCTCGTTCCGCTATTGCTTATAGCCCATTACATTTACCTGGAACTTGCAGGACGCCGCCCTCATCTGAGAGTTCCGGACGTGAAATTCTGGAAAGCTGGAGGTCGTTCAGCAATGTCGGTGCTCAGGCATGTGCCGTTCATATTGCGTACTGCGGCTCTTGTGATGATAATCATAGCCATTGCCAGACCGCGTTCTTCTACCAAGATGGACAAGATCGACACGGAAGGCATTGACATAGTCCTTGCTATGGACGTTTCTACCAGTATGTTGGCCAGGGATTTCACGCCAGACAGAATCAGCGCGGCGAAAGACATTGCCATCGAGTTCATCTCGCAGAGGCCGTCCGACAGGATGGGAATCGTGGTCTTTGCCGGCGAGAGCTATACGCAGTGTCCTCTCACTACCGACAGGGCGACATTGATAAACCTGATGAAGGAGATAGAAACCGGTCTCATCGAGGACGGTACTGCCATCGGCAACGGTCTTGCTACCGCTGTGGCGAGGATGCAGTCGTCAGATGCGAAGAGCCGCGTGGTGATTCTTCTGACCGACGGTGTGAACAACAGCGGAGAAATCACTCCGCAGATGGCGGCTGACATAGCCAAGACCTATGGCGTGAGAGTATATACTATAGGAGTGGGAGCCAACGGTACGGCTCCATATCCGGTGATTACGCCGTGGGGCGTGCAGGTGCAGGATGTGCAGGTGGAAATCGACGAGGACCTGCTCAAGAGCATTGCGGAGACTACCGGCGGAAAGTATTTCAGGGCTACGGACAATACCAAGCTCTCCGAAATATACAGTGAAATCAATAAGATGGAGAAGGCAAAAACTACGGTGGACAGTTTCCCTGTATATAAGGAAATGTTCACGCCGTTTGCTCTCGCAGCGTTGCTCTGCCTGCTGCTTGAAGTCTGTATGTGCTTCGCCATCAAGAGATTGCCTTAAAAGGGCGGAAAGAAAGGATTTGTTATGATATATTTTGCACAAGCACAGTATCTGTTTCTCCTCCTGTTGGTGCCGGTTTTCCTGGTGCTGTACGGGGTGGTGAGATACAGGCGTGTCCGCAATATAAGAAAGTTCGGTGACGAGAAGCTGGTGAAGGACCTTATGCCGTCCTACTCCGGAGCGAAAGGCTGGACGAGGATAATCTTGTTCTCGCTTGCTTTTCTGTTCTTCAGCATTGGCCTTGCCCGTCCTCAGATAGGTGCCAAACTCAAGGAGCACAAGAGCAAGGGTGCCGAGGTGATGATTGCCCTGGACGTGTCCAACTCAATGCTGGCCAAGGACTATTCTCCGAATCGTCTGGAGCGTGCCAAGCTGGCGATATCCCGCCTGGTGGACAAGCTCAACGGGGACCGCATCGGCCTTGTACTGTTCGCCGGGACATCATTTGTCCAGCTTCCTATCACGACTGACTACGTGTCGGCGAAAATGTTCTTGGGAAACATCTCCACGGAGTCGGTTCCTGTCCAGGGAACTGCCATGGGTGACGCCATCAACACTTGCATAAGAAGTTTCAGTGCCCAGAGTGAGAACAGCCGTGCCATAGTGGTCATCACTGACGGTGAAAACCATGAGGACGACCCTCTGTCGGCAGCGAAGCAGGCGGCTGAGATGGGCATATCCGTATATACGATAGGTGTCGGTTCTTCTCAGGGACAGCCTATCCCGATGAAGGACGGTCTGCTTAAGGATTCCAATGGGAATATCGTGGTGACGAAGCTCGACGAAGCTACGCTCAAGCAGGTTGCCCAGGCAGGAAAGGGCGCCTATGTGCATGCGGGGAATGATGAATTCGGACTGAATCCGATTATCGACAATATCAGGAAACTTAATGACGAGGAATTCAATTCCATCGTTTTCGAAGAATATGACGAACAGTATATGTATTTCTTTGCGATTGCGCTCGTGCTGCTGGTTGTCCAGATGCTGATAGGGGAACGCAAGGTGTTCGGAAATCTGTTCGCTAAAAATTGAGGTTGTTTATGAGGTGGTTTAGAAATATTGTTGCGGTGATGACAATGCTGTGTGCACTGTCATTGACCGTGTCCGCCCAGGTGGACAGGCACGATGTGCGTGCTGGAAACCGCAAGTTCCGCAAGGGGGACTGGAAGGCCGCAGATATATCTTACAGGAAGGCCCTTGTGAAGGATTCCACATCGGTTCCTGCAAATTTCAATCTTGCCAATACGCTCTACCGTACCGAGAACTATGATGAGGCGGCCAAGACGATGGAAAAGATCAAGGATTCGGCTCCGTCTTCGGCCAATGCCGCTGATTATTTCTACAATGTCGGGGATATAGCGATTGCCAAGAAGGACTGGCAGGGCGCCGTGACCGCGTTCAAGGAGTCGCTTCTGCGCAATCCTGGCGACCTGGAGGCGAAGGAGAACTATATCTACGCCAAGAAGATGCTTGAAAATCAGCAGAACGGTGGCGGCGGAAATGGTCAGGATAACCAGGACAATCAGGACAATCAGCAGAACAAGGATGACCAGAATGGCCAGGGTGACCAGAACCAGAACAAGGACAAAAATCAGGACCAGAATCAGAATGACCAGAACAATCAGCCTCAGCAGAACAATCAGAACAATCAGAGCGGTCAGCAGGACGGTCAGCAGATGAAGATTTCACCGCAGCAGGCCCAGCAGATGTTGAGGGCCATTCAGGCTAAGGAAAAAGAGACTCAGGACAAGGTGAACAAGGAAAAGGCAGAGGCTCTCAAGTCGAGACAGAAGGAAAAGAACTGGTAACGGAAGAAGGAGAAGAATATGTTGGATATCGTAAGAAAAACAGGATTGACAGTGCTGTTGGCGCTCATCACACTGACAGCTTTCGCCCAGACGGAAATCAAGGTGGATGCTCCGAACATCGTGGAGTCTGACGAGCAGTTCAATGTCACGTTCATAATCGAAGGCAGCAGCCGCCCGGGGAATTTCAGTTGGGCACAGGGAGATGATTTTACCTTGGTGTGGGGCCCTCAGAGCGGCTCTTCGTCCAGCGTAAGCATAATCAATGGAAAGAGGACATCGTCATCCCAGTTCACTTACACATATATAATCGCGCCGAAGAAGACCGGCAAGTTCACATTGCCGCAGGCGACTGCAAAGGTAAAAGGTGAGATGATTTCATCCACCCCTCTGCAGATAGAGGTGCTTTCCGGCGGATCTTCGTCGAATCAGGCTGCATCTGCTTCACATCCAAGCACTTCGCAGCGTTCTTCGTCCTCTGATGTGTCCTCATCCGACATTTTCCTGAGACTTTCCCTGAGCAAGACCAATGTGGTGGTAGGGGAGCCGATCAATGCTGAACTCAAGCTCTATCAGAGAGTGGACGTTGCAGGATATAAAAGCCCCAAGTTCCCTACATTCAACGGTTTCTGGAGCAAGGAGACGTATGCTCCGAACAATGTGAACTTTCAGAGAGAAGATGTGGACGGCCGTCTTTACAATGCCGCGACACTCCGCAGATATGTACTCGTACCGCAGCAGACCGGAACTCTCGTCATTGACCCGGCCGAACTTGTCTGCCTTGTGAACGTGCGCTCTTCATCGAGTTCGGCCCGCAGCATTTTCGACAGTTTCTTCGATACTGGAACCACGACCATAAGGAAGCGCATAGCGACTTCGTCCGTCAAGGTCAATGTCAAGAATCTCCCTGGCGGGGCCCCGGCTTCATTCTGCGGAGGAGTAGGCAACTTCACCATAAATGCCAAGCTTAATCAGTCTCAACTTAAGGCACACGAAGCCAATTCATTGATTATCACAGTGTCAGGACGCGGCAATGTGTCGCTTCTCGAGGCGCCTAAGGTGAATTTCCCTCCGGACATGGAGGTCTATGATACCAAGTCTTCTGAAAATACAACCCCGAACAGCGGTGGAACTTCAGGAAGCAAGACATTTGAATATCCGTTCATTCCGAGAAGTCATGGTGACTTCATCATAGAGCCGATAGAATATTCGTATTACAATGTGACGACCGGCAAATATGAGACATTGACCACCGCCCCTATTCCTTTCAATGTCGAGAAGGGTGATACTCCGGAAACTACCGGTTCGTCAATACAAGTGGCGGTTCCGGACAGAAAGGATGTGAAGAATCTCGGTGAAGATGTCAGATATATCCGCACGAAAGAACCTTCGTACAAGTTCAGGACCGTGTTCTTTGTGGGCAGTGCAGGATATTGGTTCGCATTGGTGTTGATTCTTTTCTGTGCTGTAGTCATCTGGCTGGCTTTCAGGAAGATAGCCTCGAGAAGAGCAGATGTCGTGGGCAGCCGTAACAGGCGTGCCACCAAGATGGCATTGTCCCGTCTCAAGACAGCCGAAGGCTTCCTCAGCAAGAATCTGTATTCCGCATTCTACGAGGAACTGCACAAGGCCCTGCTCGGTTTCATCTCGGACAAACTGAACATGGGTGCTGAGGAACTGAACAAGGACAATATCAAGTCCCAGCTTGTCGCAGGCAGCGTTTCCGCTGAACTTGCGGACCGTTTCGTGGCTCTGCTTGATGCCTGTGAGTTTGCGAGGTATTCTCCGGATGGCGGAAACGAAGCCATGAATACACACTACAAGGAAGCTGTGGATGTCATTTCATCTATCGATTATGTCATGAAACGTAGAACATCAGGCGGGTCGGCTGCCAAGTCCGCTGCATTGGCCATAGCCTCCCTGCTCTTGTTGCAGACAGGTCTGCAGGCTGGGGAGACGGCTTATCTCGATTCTCTCTGGACTAAGGGTGCAAATGCTTATGCTTCAGGAAATTGGAGCGAGAGTGCAGAGGCTTGGGGTACACTTGAGAAGGCCGGTGTGGTCTCTCCGGAACTGTATTACAATCTCGGAAATGCTTATTTCAAGTCAGGTGACAATGCCAGTGCTGTCCTTTATTATGAAAGGACACTGAAGGCAAATCCTTCATTCGCCGATGCGAGATATAACTTGGATATAGTCAGAAGCAGAATCAAGGACAAGATCGATGTCGTCCCGGAGTTCATTCTGAAGAGTTGGGCGAGGAAGCTCTGCTATACGCTTAGTTCCAATGTGTGGGCTGTGCTGTCGCTGCTGTTTTTTGCAGTTTCATTGGCATTGGCCCTGGTTTTCCTTATGAGCCATTCGGCGGCGGGACGCAGATGCGGATTCTACGGAGCTATTGTGGTGTTCCTCCTGGCGGTGTCCTCGTTCAGTTTCGCACTGTGGCAGCGCAGCATGTTCCTGAAGCAGAGCAATGCAGTGATCATGACTCCGGTATCGTCCGTGAAGAGTTCACCTTCTGAGAACGCATCCAAGGACCTGTTCGTGCTGCATGAGGGAACGGAGGTGAAGGTGCTGGATTCTGTGGGAGACTGGAATAATGTGGAGCTGTCTGACGGCAGGCAGGGCTGGATCCGAAACAATGAAATGGAAATAATATGAGAAAACTTTTTGTCACTTTACTGATGTCCGTGGCTGCGCTTTCCGGCGTTGCGCGGGCATCTGCTTTTTCTGACAGGGACAGTGTCCTCAGATTCGCATTTGTCACTGACACTCATCTTGCGACACATACCAGTGCGATAGAGGACCTTAGCGCGTGCCTGAGAGATATTAACAAGTCGGACTCTCTGGACTTCGTGCTTTTCGGAGGCGATATCACGGATTTCGGAACAGATGAGGAAATCAGAATCGCCAAAAGCATGATGGATACGCTGCGTGTGCCATATTATGTGGTGCAGGGCAATCACGATGCCAACTGGTCTGAAAGCGGCTGCAATACTTTCCTGAAAGTGTTTGGATATGAGCACTTTTCGTTCGCCAAAAAGGGATGGCGTTTTATAGGCTGCAACAGCGGTCCGGATATGCGCATGGCTCCGGGACTTGTGCCGAAGGAGACTATGGAGTGGCTCGGCTCTCTTGAAAATGAGGGCAGGAGCATTTTCATAAATCATTATCCGATGGATTCGTCGGTCCTGAATTATTTCGATGTCACCAAGCAGCTCAAGCGTCTCGGGGTGCGGTTCTGTGTCGGAGGACATTGGCACAGGAATGTGGTGAAGAACTATCAGGGAATTCCAGCGGTGCTGTGCCGCTCGTCATTGTCAGCAGGTGCTGTGCCGGGGTATAATATTGTCCGGATCAACGGGGACAATATCAGTTTTTCCGAAAGGCGGATCTATGGAGATACTGCGGTGGAATTTGCTCCGTGGTACAGGTATCATTTTTCGGGAAATGCCCCTCAGGACAGTGTGAAGTATGACAATGACGGTCTGCCGGAAGATTATCCGTGGATGCGCTATGACGTGAACGTGCGTTATCCTCAGGTCAAGGAGAACTGGAAGCGTTCTTTCGAGGCCAATATAGTGGCGGGTTTTGCTGTGCGTGGAGGCCGGGCATATTTCCCGCTTGCCTGTGGTGTAGTCAAGTGCATATCCCTGAAGGACGGCTCTGAAATCTGGTCAAGGCAGTTCGACGGAAAGATATATTCGACTCCAGCGATAAGCGGAAAGACATTGGTCTTCGGATGTACCGACGGCAATGTCTATGCTCTGAATGCCTCAGATGGCTCTGTGAAATGGAAATATCATACTGAGAAGTCGGTGCTGGCTTCTCCTGTCATCATGGATGGCCTGGTGTACATCGGCGGCTCTGACCACAAGTTCAGGGCATTGTCCCTGAAAGACGGAAGTGCGGTGTGGACTTATTCTCCGGTTGAGGGGCATGCCATTTCCACGCCTTATTGTGACGGTGAGAGGGTGGTTTTCGGCACTTGGGGAAGGACGCTTTATTCTCTGGATCCGCGTACCGGCAGGGAGCAGTGGAAATGGACGGTGAAAAAGCCTTCCAGGATGTATTCTCCTGCGCATTGTGTGCCTGTCTATGGTTCGGGACGCATATTCGTAGCCGTGCCTGACAGGAAGATCTATGCTATAGATGCCGCTACCGGCAAATGTCTTTTCAATGTAGATGGCGGCAGGGATGCGCTCTGTGGAAGTGAGGACGGAAAGACCGTGTTCTCCAAAGTGATGTTCGGCAAGGCCTATGCGTTCCGCTCCGATGTTCCGGCCCCTGCAGACGGCGGCGAAATTTCGTCCGGCAACAAGCTCTGGGAGGTGGCGGACAGTCTCGGATACGATATCGGGACCTCTGCATTGACGGAAAAAGACGGGGTGCTGCTGATACCGTCGGACAAGGGCAATATCGTGGCTTTGGACGCTGCGACGGGCGAATTCCTGTGGGCGCACAAGGTGTCAGTGGCATTGGTGAATCCGCTGAAGGTGTCTTCCGACAAGAAACGGATGACTGTCCTTGCGTCAACGATGGACGGCACCGTGACGCTGCTTACGATTGAGAAATAACGGTTGTGCTATATGCCGGCGGTGAGGCGGAAGTGCCAGAGGACAATGCCGGCTGTGACTGAGATGTTCAGCGAGTGCTTGGTCCCGTACTGTGGGATTTCCAGGACGCCGTCTGAACTGCTTACGACTTCTTGTTGTACGCCCTCAACTTCATTTCCGAAGACCAGGGCGTATTTCTTTTCCTTTTCAGGGATGAACTTGTCCAGGCTGATGGAGTCTTCGGCCTGTTCCACGCTCAGAATGGTGTAGCCTTCTTCTTTGAGCCTGCCTATTACATCCATTGTGGAAGTGGAGTGCTCCCATTCGACGCTGAATTCGGCGCCGAGTGCGGATTTGTGGATTTCTGCTGACGGTGGTGTGGCGCAGATGCCGCACAGCCATATCTTGTCCACTTTGAAGGAGTCGGCGCTTCTGAATACGGAGCCGACATTGTGCGCACTTCTGATGTTGTCCAGCACTACACAGACTCCTGAGTCTGGGAGTTCTTTATATTGTTCCGCAGTTACTCTTCCGAGTTCTATGTTCAGCAGTTTCCTGTTTTTCATCGTTTTATTTCGATTTTCTGCAAATTTATGCAAATCTTGAACAGTTTCTAAATTGTTTCATCCGAAAAATGCTATATTTGTAGTACATCATTGATTTTAACAGCTTCTTATATGAAACAGGATCTACAGATTTTTGAATTAATCAAGAAAGAAAGAGAAAGACAGTCTCAGGGCCTTGAACTGATAGCCTCGGAAAACTATGTCACTGACCAGGTGATGGAAGCAATGGGTTCAGTCTGCACGAACAAATATGCGGAGGGTTATCCGGGAAAAAGATATTATGGGGGGTGTGAGGTAGTTGACCAGATCGAGCAGACTGCGATTGACAGACTCTGCGAACTGTTTGATGCTGAATATGCAAATGTCCAGCCTCATTCCGGCGCCCAGGCAAATCTTGCAGTGGAGATGGCAGTCCTGAATCCGGGAGATACCTTCATGGGGCTCGACTTGTCCCAGGGCGGTCATCTTACTCACGGTTCGCCGGTGAATGCTTCAGGAATCCTTTACAAGGCAGTGGCCTATGGTCTTGATCCTGAAACGGGATGCATCGATTACGACCGTATGGAGGAGTTGGCTAAAGAGCATCGCCCGAAACTTATCATCGGCGGCGCTTCCGCATATTCCAGAGAGTGGGATTATGAGAGGATGAGAAAGATAGCTGATGAAGTAGGCGCATTGCTCTGGGTGGACATGGCTCATACTGCGGGACTTATCGCTGCAGGCCTTCTCAAGAATCCTGTGAAGTACGCTCATATCGTGACATCCACTACCCACAAGACATTGCGCGGACCTCGTGGAGGCGTTATTCTCATGGGCAAGGATTTCGATGATCCTCAGGGCCGCAAGACACCTAAGGGCGAGGTGAAGAAGATGTCCCAGATCCTGAACTCAAGCGTGTTCCCGGGTATCCAGGGCGGACCTCTCGAGCATGTGATTGCTGCCAAGGCTGTTGCATTCTATGAGGCGATGCAGCCTGAATACGTGGAATATCAGAAACAGGTTGTCGCAAATGCCCAGGCCATGTGCGCGAGATTCATTTCCAAGGGCTATAAGGTGGTTTCAGGCGGCACGGACAATCATCTGATGCTTATCGACCTCCGTACCCGTTTCCCTGAGGTGAACGGAAGAGTGGCTGAGACAGAGCTGGTAAAGGCTGACATTACCGTAAACAAGAATATGGTTCCGTTCGACAGCCGTTCCCCATTCCAGACTTCAGGAATCAGAATCGGTACTCCGGCTGTGACTTCAAGAGGTTTCGTGGAGAAGGATATGGAAGATATCGTGGAACTTGTTGACAGCGTTTTGGCTTCCGCTTCCGAGCATCTCGACGCCATCACGGCCAAGGGAGAAAGGACTCCGGAGCAGCTTGCTTCTCTCGAAGAGCACAATGCAGTGCTTGAAGAGGTCAAGAGAAAGGTTCACATGATGACCAGCGGAAGACCTTTGAACAGGTACTAGTCAGTTAGTCAGTAAATCAATAAAGAGGGTGACAAAAAAGTCTTGATAGACTTTTTTGTCACCCTCTTCATCGTTATGTGCCTTCTTATTTGAGAGACCGCACTACGCGGAATCCCATGATGTCGTACACGACAGGGCCGCTGCCAATGCTCTGGTTGGTCTTGCAGTTCCCGTTCTGTATACGCCAGGTCTTGACCGAGCAGTTGTGGGTGTAGGTACTGTAGCATCCGCCTCTTGTGATGACAAGTTGTTCGGTCATGT
>ULSR01066633.1_pt1 | contig 17179 bp, 10 predicted proteins | sample 1956861 | NCBI WGS metagenome assembly ULSR01 (sample SAMEA4835713, study PRJEB28245) | human gut metagenome | biome: gut microbiome; material: fecal sample | place: Denmark | collected 2008 | reverse complement strand
GCGCCATATGCCGAAGGTGCTGGAGCTGCCCTTCCGTGACGATGTGGCAAAGCCCAACCGCGACAACGCCATTGATGTTTACATCGGCGACACCCCCGAGGACGTCATCGGTGACGACGTCTGGGCCGAGACCTTCACCCGTCAGCCCGAGCCGCTGACCGCTGAGGAAAAGAAAGAGTACCTGAGCCATGTCACCGGCGTCTGCCTCGGTTCGGATGCATTCTTCCCCTTCGGCGACAACATCGAGCGCGCACGCCGCTCCGGCGTGACGGCCATCGTCCAGCCCGGCGGCTCCATCCGCGACCAGCAGGTCATCGACACCTGCAACAAGTACGGCATCGCAATGGCATTCTGCGGCATCCGGCTGTTCCATCACTAAAAAGAAAACCTCTCAGTCTCGCTTTGCTCGACAGCTCCCCTAGCGAGGGGAGCCTCTGGCGAAGAGATAAAGCTTTCCGAAATGCCAAAGCCTCCCCTCGGTAGGGGAGGTGGCACGGCGTCAGCCGTGACGGAGAGGTTGAGTTATGAGGTGCGTGAAAATGAGCAAGAAAATCTTAGTCGTTGGCGGCGGCGGACGCGAGCACGCCATCATCAAGGCATTGAAGAAGAGCCCCGACTGCGGCGAAGTCTGGTGTGCGCCCGGCAACGGCGGCATCGGCTATGACGCCCACTGCGTCAACATCAAGGCCACCGACGTGGAAACGATGGTCGGCTTTGCGGAGACGGAAAAGTTCGACTACGTCGTGGTGGCTCAGGACGACCCGCTGGCACTGGGCATGGTGGATGCGCTGGCGGCAGTCGGCATCCCGGCTTTCGGCCCGGACAAGGCCGCTGCCCGCATCGAGGCATCCAAGGTCTTTTCGAAAGACCTCATGAAGAAGTACGGCATCCCCACCGCAAAGTATGAGACCTTCGACGACCCCGCCAAGGTCATGGAGTATATCAAGGCTGAGGGCAAATACCCGGTGGTCATCAAGGCAGACGGCCTTGCGCTGGGCAAGGGCGTGCTCATCTGCGAGAACGAAGAGCAGGCCGCCGAGGGCGTCAAGGAGATCATGCTGGACAAGAAGTTCGGCGCTTCCGGCAACCATGTCGTGGTGGAAGAGTTCCTCACCGGCCCCGAGGTCAGTGTGCTGAGCTTCACCGACGGCAAGGTGGTCAAGCCCATGGTGTCCTCCATGGACCACAAGCGCGCCAACGACCACGACACCGGCCTGAACACCGGCGGCATGGGTACCGTCGCGCCGAACCCCTATTACACTCCGGCCATCGCTGCCGAGTGCATGGAGAAAATTTTCCTGCCCACCATCAAGGCCATGAACACTGAGGGCTGCCCCTTCAAGGGATGCCTCTACTTCGGCCTGATGCTCACCCCGGACGGCCCGAAGGTCATCGAGTACAACTGCCGCTTCGGCGACCCTGAGACCCAGGTGGTGCTGCCCCTGCTGGAAAGCGACCTGCTCAAGGTCATGACCGCCTGCACCGAGGGGACGCTGGCCGACACCGAGGTCAGGTTCTCCGACGGCGCTGCCGCCTGCGTCATCCTCGCTTCCGGCGGCTACCCGGTGGCCTACGAGAAGGGCAAGCCCATCACCGGTCTGGTGGACGGCCAGCTGCCCGATGAGCCGAACGTCACGGTTTACCACTCCGGCACGGCCATCACCGAGGACGGCCAGCTCGTCACCAACGGTGGCCGTGTGCTGGGTGTGACGGCCACCGCGCCCGGCCTGCCCCGCGCCATCTCCATCGCCTACGAGGCGGCGGAGCACATCCACTTCGACAAGCTGCACAAGCGCACCGACATCGGGATGCGGGCGCTGAAAGCACTGGCAGAGAAAGAATAAACCTTTCAGTCTGCTTCGCAGACAGCTCCCCTACCGAGGGGAGCCTCTGGCGAAGAGATTAAGTTTTCCGGTATGCCAAGGCCGCCCCTCGTTAGGAGCAACAACGACGACCGCCGCCGGTGGCGGAAGCAGGGAGGAGTTGTTGGGGCCGCGGTCAGCAATACGCAAGCAAAGCGAAGCGGATGCTGGGTACCGCAACCCGGACAATGGCACGGCGTTAGCCGTGACGGAGAGGTTTAGCCCGGAAGAAGAAATCGATACAGGAGGGAAATACCCAATGGTATATCGTATCTATGTTGAAAAGAAACCCGGCTTCGACGGCGAGGCCCAGAGCCTGCGCAATGAGCTCGTCTCCCTGCTGGGCATCAAGGAGCTGAACGGTCTGCGTCTGCTCAACCGCTACGACGTGGAGGGCATCGACGAGGCTCTGTTCGAGCAGTGCGTCCCCACCGTGTTCAGTGAGCCGCCGGTGGATAACACCTACGCAGAGCTGCCCGTCTCCGACGGCGTGTCTTTCGCCGTGGAGTATCTGCCCGGCCAGTTCGACCAGCGCGCCGACTCTGCCGCCGAGTGCATCCAGCTCATCAGCCAGGGCGACCGCCCGCTGGTGCGCTCTGCCCGCGTCTACCTGCTGGAAGGCACCCTGACCGATGAGCAGGTGGCTGAGATCAAGAAATACGTCATCAACCCGGTGGAGGCCCGCGAGGCTTCGCTGGACACCAGGGCTACCCTGAAAATGAAGTATCCCGTCCCCACCGAAGTGGAGGTGCTGGACGGCTTCAACGAGCTGGATGAGGCAGGCCTGAAAAAGTTCATCGACGAGAAGGGCCTCGCCATGGACCTGGGCGACATCAAGTTCTGCCAGGAGTATTTCCGCTCGGAGAAGCGCGACCCGACCATCACCGAGATCAAGATGATCGACACCTACTGGTCGGACCACTGCCGCCACACCACCTTCGGAACCATTCTGGACGACGTTCAGATCGACGATGCCGTGGTGCAGGAGGCCTTCGACCGCTACATGGCCATGCGCGCCGACCTTGGCCGCGAGAACAAGCCCCGCTGCATGATGGACCTGGCCACCATCGGTGCCAAGGAACTGAAAAAGCAGGGCATCCTGAAGAACCTCGACGAGTCTGAGGAAATCAACGCCTGCACCGTGAAAATCAAGTGCGACGTCAACGGCAAGGATGAGGACTGGCTGTTCCTCTTCAAAAACGAGACCCACAACCACCCGACGGAGATCGAGCCTTTCGGCGGCGCTGCCACCTGCATCGGCGGTGCGATCCGCGACCCGCTGTCCGGCCGCAGCTATGTCTATCAGGCCATGCGCGTCACCGGCGCAGGCGATCCCCTCAAGCCCGTCAGTGAGACCCTGCCCGGCAAGCTGCCCCAGCGCAAACTGGTGACCACCGCTGCTGCCGGTTATTCCTCCTACGGCAACCAGATCGGCCTTGCCACCGGTCAGGTGGATGAGATCTATCACCCCGGCTATGTGGCAAAGCGCATGGAGATCGGCGCTGTTGTGGGCGCAACGCCCGCTTCCCACGTCCGCCGCGAATGCCCCGCTCCCGGCGACGTCATCGTCCTGCTGGGCGGCCGCACCGGCCGCGACGGCGTCGGCGGTGCCACCGGTTCCTCCAAGGCCCACAAGCTGGACAGTCTCGAGCACTGCGGTGCTGAGGTCCAGAAGGGCAACGCCCCCATCGAGCGCAAGCTGCAGCGCCTGTTCCGCCGCGAGGACGCCTGCAAGATGATCAAGCGCTGCAACGACTTTGGCGCCGGCGGCGTCTCTGTCGCCATCGGCGAGCTGGCCGACGGCCTGTATATCGACCTGAACAAGGTCACCAAGAAGTATGACGGCCTCGACGGCACTGAGCTGGCCATCAGCGAGAGCCAGGAGCGTATGGCCGTGGCTCTGGCCCCTGAGGACGTGGACAAGTTCATCGCCATCGCCACCGAGGAGAACCTTGAGGCCACCCCCGTGGCAAAGGTCACCGAGGAAAAGCGCCTGAACATGGTGTGGAACGGCAAGTCCATCGTCAACATCAGCCGCGAGTTCCTGAACTCCAACGGCGCTGAGAAGCACCAGAACGTCCACATCGAGAAGGGGACTGTCTGGCAGCCCCAGTGGGCCGGCGTGACCTTCGAGCAGAAGATGAAGAACATGGTGGGCGATTTGAACGTCTGCAGCAAGAAGGGCCTTTCTGAGCGATTCGACTCCACCATCGGCGCGGCCACCGTGCTGATGCCCTTCGGCGGCGCATGCCAGCTGACCCCCCAGAACGCCATGGTCGCAAAGCTGCCCGTGGACGGCGAGACCAACACCTGCTCCGGCATGGCATGGGGCTACAACCCCTACCTCATGAGCGCCAACCAGTATGTGGGCGCACGGATGGCCGTCGTCGAGAGTGTGACCAAACTGGTGGCCTCCGGCTTCCGCTATGAGGACGCCTACCTGACCTTCCAGGAGTATTTCGAGCGCCTTGGCACTTCCCCGGAGCGCTGGGGCAAGCCGCTGGCCGCTCTGCTGGGCGCACTGGACGCGCAGATTGGCCTCGGCATCGCCTCCATCGGCGGTAAGGACAGCATGTCCGGCTCCTTCGAGCAGCTGGATGTGCCTCCCACGCTGGTGTCCTTCGCCACCGCCATCGGCAAGGCCGGCCGCGTCGTCTCCACCGAGTTCAAGAAGCCTGAGAGCACCGTCGTCCTCATCCGGCCCATCCTGGACCCCGTCACCGGCTGCCCCAACTTCTTCTCCCTGAAGGCCAACTATAAGAAAGTTGAGCAGATGATGGAAGATGGCATGGTGGCCGCTGCTTCCTCTGTGGGCTATGGCGGTCTGGCCGAGGCTCTCTTCAAGATGGGTCTGGGCAACCGCATCGGCTTCAAGATGATGAACAACATGACCACCCACGATATGTTTAAGCCCATGTACGGCTCCATCGTGCTGGAAATGGTCTCTGACGCCCCGGCTGGTGAGCTGCTGGGCGAGACCACCGCAGACTACACCTTCGAGTGCTGCGGCGACAAGCTGGATATGGCTCAGCTGCAGGAGATCTGGGAGAGCAAGCTCGAGCCCGTCTATCCCTACCGCAAGGCCGGCCCTGTCGTCGAGAAGATCGACGGCAGCCTGAACGCCCCCGCTGCGCCCAAGATCGGCGTGGCAAAGCCGAAGGTCATCATCCCGGTCTTCCCGGGCACCAACTGCGAGTACGACACCGCCCATGCCTTTGCCCGCGCCGGTGCGGACCCCGAGGTGCTGGTCATCCGCAACCTGACCCCCGCTGACGTCACCGCCAGCTGCGAGGCACTGGTCAAGGCCATCAACGAGAGCCAGATCGTCATGCTGCCCGGCGGCTTCTCCGGCGGCGACGAGCCGGATGGCAGCGCAAAGTTCATCGCCTCCTTCTTCCGCAATCCTGCGGTCACTGAGGCAGTCCGCGACCTGCTGCAGCACCGTGATGGTCTGATGCTGGGCATCTGCAACGGCTTCCAGGCCCTCATCAAGCTGGGTCTGGCCGCTTACGGCGACATCCGCCCCATCACGGCCTGCGACCCGACCCTGACCTTCAACACCATCGGCCGCCACCAGAGTATGCTGGTGCGCACCCGCATCGCCTCCACCGGCAGCCCCTGGCTGTCCAAGTGCAGCGTGGGCGACCAGCACACCGTGGCCATCAGCCACGGTGAGGGCCGCTTCGTGGCACCTCAGAGCGTGCTGGACACCCTCATCGCCAACGGCCAGATCGCGACCCAGTACGTCGATCAGGATGGCAGCCCCAGCATGGACATGAAGTACAACCCCAACGGCTCCGTCCTCGCCATCGAGGGCATCACCAGCCCGGATGGCCGTGTCTTCGGCAAGATGGGCCATTCGGAGCGCAGCGGCGAGTACCTGTACAAGAACGTCACCGGCGACAAGTATCAGCCTATTTTCGAGGGCGGCGTGGACTATTTCAAGATTTGATGGTAAAATAGGAGAAAACCTCTCCGTCATTGCTTCGCAATGCCACTGCCCGGGTTGCGGCACCCAGCATCCGCAGCGCTCCGCTTGCGTCTTGCTGGCCGCGGCCCCAACAGCGACTCCCTGTTTCCGCCACTGGCGGCGGTCGTCGTTGTTGCTCCTAACGAGGGGAGGCTTTGGCATTTCGTAAAGCTTTCTCTCTTCGCCAGAGGCTCCCCTCGGTAGGGAAGCTGTCGAGCGGAGCGAGACTGAGAGGTTGAGGTTTCGTAAAACTTACCCAAGGAGGACATCCTAATGTCTCAGCATGACCGTTATATCAGCCCTTTTTCCACCCGTTATGCCTCCGATGAGATGCAGTACATCTTCTCGGACGACAACAAGTTCCGCACCTGGCGCCGCCTGTGGGTGGCGCTGGCCCGGGCCGAGATGAAGCAGGGCCTGACCAATATCACCCCCGAGATGGTGGCCGAGCTGGAAACTCATGTGGACGACATCAACTATGAAGTCGCCATCGAGCGGGAAAAGCTGGTGCGCCATGACGTCATGAGCCATGTCTACGCCTACGGCCAGCAGTGTCCCAAGGCGGCAGGCATCATCCATCTGGGTGCCACCAGCTGCTATGTCGGCGACAATACCGACATCATCGTGATGCGTCAGGGCCTCGAGCTGGTGCGCAAGAAGCTCATCGGCGTGCTGGCAAAGCTGGCAAAGTTCGCCGAGGAGTACAAGGATATGCCCTGCATGGCCTACACCCACTGCCAGCCCGCCCAGCCCACCACCGTGGGCAAGCGCGCCACCCTGTGGGCCAACGAGCTGGTGATGGACCTCAACGAGATCGACCACCGTCTGGCAACTCTGCAGCTGCGCGGCGTCAAAGGTACCACCGGCACCCAGGCTTCCTTTATGGAGCTGTTCAAGGGCGACGCCGACAAGATCCGCGCCGTGGATGCTTCCATCGCCGAGGAGATGGGCTTCGACTGCGAGGCCGTCATCCCGGTGTCCGGCCAGACCTACAGCCGCAAGGTGGACGCCTTCATCCTCAACGCACTGGCCGGCATCGGCCAGAGCTGCATGAAGTTTGCCACCGACCTGCGTCTGCTGGCCAACTTCAAGGAGATGGAAGAGCCGTTTGAGAAGAACCAGATCGGTTCCTCCGCCATGCCCTACAAGCGCAATCCCATGCGCTGCGAGCGCATCTGCGCTTTGAGCCGCTACCTGATGGTGGATGTGCTCAACCCCAGCTTCACCACCGGTACGCAGTGGTTCGAGCGTACGCTGGACGACAGCGCCAACAAGCGCGTTGCCATGGCTGAGGGCTTCCTCGCCACTGACGCCATCCTGAACATCATGCTCAACGTCACCGACGGCATCGTGGTCTACCCGAAGGTCGTGCGCAGCCGCCTGATGGCTGAGCTGCCCTTCATGGCCAGCGAGAACATCATGATGCAGGCCGTGGAGAAGGGCGGCAACCGTCAGGAGCTCCACGAGCGTCTGCGCCAGCACGCCATCGCCGCCGGCAAGCAGGTCAAGGAAGAGGGTCTGCCCAACGACATGGTGGACCGCATCGCCGCCGACCCGGCCTTTGGTCTGACCAAGGAAGAGATCACGGCGGGCCTTGTGCCGGAGAACTTTGTGGGCCGCGCTCCCCAGCAGGTGGAGGAGTTCATTGCTCACATCCTCAAGCCCATCTTTGACGCCAACCCGGATGCTGTGGAACAGCACGCAAACCTGAGCGTCTAAACGTGATTTTACAGGAAAAGAGGCTGTTGCCGCAGGCAACGGCCTCTTTTCTGCACACAGAAGGAGTTTTCATGAGACTCGATAAATATTTAGCCGAGACGGCCCAATGCACCCGGAGCGAGGCGAAGGCACTGCTGGCGAAAGGCCGCGTCACGGTCAACGGCGCGGTCTGCAAGAAAGGGGACACCCAGCTGAAAGAGGCTGACGCCGTGGCGGTGGACGGCAAGGCGCTGGCCTACCGGCAGTTCGTCTACCTTATGCTCAACAAGCCCGAGGGCGTCGTCAGCGCCTCCACCGACAAGCGGGACACGACGGTCGTGGATCTGGTGGGGGATGCCTATCCCCGGCGGGAGCTGTTCCCGGCCGGGCGGCTGGACAAGACCAGCACCGGTTTCGTCCTGCTGACGGACGACGGCGGCTTTGCCCACGACATCCTCGCGCCCAGGCGCCATGTCTCCAAGACCTACACCGTCGTCATCGACACCCCGCTGACGGAAGAGATGAAGGCCGGCTTTGCCGCAGGCGTCACCCTTGCCGACGGCACGGCCCTTTCGTCGGCGGAAGTGTCCGCCCTCACCCCCGACGGGCTGACGGTCCGCGTCCTGCTCAGGCAGGGCGTGTATCATCAAATCAAGCGGATGTTCGGCGTCTACGGTGCGGGCGTCAACGCCCTGCACCGGGACGCCATCGGTGGGCTTGCGCTGGACGAGAGCCTTGCCCCGGGCCAGTGGCGGGAACTGACAGCTGACGAGGTGGCGAAAATTACCACGGGGTAAAGGACTGCTTTTCACCCGGTTTTCAAAAAAGTATCACATTTTACCGGTAAAATAGCTCTCAGAACCACGCAGAAAGGCCCTTTTTGGCCCGAAAATGACCCCGAAAGATAATTTCAACAAGAAAGAAGAATTTTTTTTGGTGAAATATGTTGCAAAAGTAAATTCTTTTGTGTAAAATATAAAATGTAATGCGGCGAAATTGTTAAAAATCACAATCCCGCCCACCTGCGGTTTGCACAAGAGAGGAAAAGGGGTATCCATTTATGGCCAATAGAGTATTTCAGAGCGTGATCTACCAGATGAAGGACGCGATCGACCGCGTGGTCGGCGTTGTGGATGAGACCGGCGCTGTCATCTCCTGCTCGGAGCTGAATCTGATCGGTGAGGTGCGCGAGGGCTTTATGGCAGAGCGTCTGACGGCCGGTGACCGCTTCGTGCGGGATGGCTACACCTACCAGCAGTTCTCCAGCGCAAAGCATAACGATTATGCCGTTTTTGTGGAAGGTGCGGACGAGACTGCGGGCCAGTTTGCCGCTGTGCTGTCCATCAGCCTGCAGAGCATCAAGCAGTATCACGACGAGAAGTTCGACAAAGCCAACTTTATCAAGAACGTGGTGCTGGACAACATCCTGCCCGGCGACATCTACGCCAAGGCCCATGAGCTCCACTTTGCCACCGACGTCTCCCGCGTGGTGTTCATCGTCCGCGTCACCAGCGGCGGCGACATTTCCGCTTACGACGTGGTGAGCAGCCTGTTCCCCGACAAGCAGAAGGACTTCGTCTTCAATATCAGCGAGACGGACACCGTCCTGGTCAAGGAGATCCGCAAGGGCATCGACCGCACTGATATGGAGAAGCTGGCCGCCAGCATCGTGGACACCCTGTCCGGCGAGCATTACATCAAGGCTGTCGTGGGCATCGGCACCCCCATCGCCAACGTGAAGGACCTGGCTACTTCCTTTAAGGAAGCACAGATCGCCATGGAGGTCAGCAAGGTGTTCGACACCGAGAAGCAGATCATCCGCTACGACAATCTGGGCATCGCACGTCTTATTTACCAGCTGCCCACCACGGTCTGCGAGATGTTCCTGCGCGAAGTGTTCAAGCAGGGCAGCATCGAGAGCCTGGACCAGGAGACCCTGTTCACCATCCAGCGCTTCTTCGAGAACAACCTGAACGTCTCCGAGACCAGCCGCGGCCTGTTCGTCCACCGCAACACGCTGGTGTATCGTCTGGAAAAGATCAAAAAGCTGACCGGTCTGGATCTGCGTGAGTTCGACGACGCTATCGTGTTCAAGGTAGCGCTCATGGTCAAGAAGTACCTGTCCAACAACCCGGCCAAATATTGATATTTCGTCTCAGCCGCTCCGGCTGCGGACGCCGAAACCGGCCGCTCGACCCCGATGCTGGCCGGTTTCTTTTGTAATGGTCTGGAACTTCTGTGCCAAATAAACTTTTCAGGAGCAAGATACTCATGATAGATTTTGAACATGTCACCAAGATATACAAACGGAGTGATACTCCCGCTCTGGAGGACATCGACTTCCATGTAGACGACGGCGAGTTCGTCTTTCTGGTGGGCCACTCCGGCGCCGGCAAGTCCACTCTGCTCAAGCTCATCCTTCGCGAAGAGCTGCCCACCGAGGGCCGCGTCATGGTGGACGGCAAGGACGTCGCCCGGCTGCGCCGGGGCAAAGTGCCTTTCCTTCGCCGCCAGATGGGCATCATCTTCCAGGATTTCCGCCTCATCCCCACCATGACGGTCTACGAGAATGTGGCGTTTGCCATGCATGTCACCAATATCGGTAAAAAAGACATCAAAGAGCGCGTCAACTACATGCTGGAGCTGGTGCATCTGGAAGATAAGGCAAAGGTCTACCCCGAGTTCCTCTCCGGCGGTGAGCAGCAGCGCGTGGCCGTGGCCCGCGCTCTGGCCCACAGCCCCCGCCTCGTCATTGCGGACGAGCCCACCGGCAACATCGACCCCGAGATGAGCCTTGAGATGATGGAACTGCTGGAACGCGTCAGCGAGATGGGCATCACGGTGCTTGTCGTCACCCACGAGCATGAACTGGTGCGCCGCTTCAACCGCCGCACCATCACCCTGAAGCAGGGCCGCATCATCTCCGATGTTCCGGCCAGTTTCGGCGAGGAGGTACACGTATGAAAATCTCTACGTTTGGGTTCCTCACCCGGCGCGGCGTGCGCAACCTCGGCAAGCACTGGGCCATGACCATCGCCTGCATCGCCTCCCTCAGCGTCTGCATGACCCTGAACATCTTCGCCAGCCTCATTGAAGTCAATGTGGACAGCATGGTGAGTTATCTGGGCAGCCAGAACGAGATGGTGGTCTACGTGGACCCCGAGGCCGATGACGCCACCATCCAGTCTGTGGGCAATGCCCTCAGCGGCACCGCAGGTGTGAGCCGGGTGCAGTATATGTCCAAAGAAGACGTCCTCAACCAGTACAAGGGGTATATGTCCGACTATGCCGCCCTGCTGAACGAGTTCGAGAACGACAACCCTTTCAAGGCCAATTACCGCGTCTCCCTGTCTGATCTGAGCCAGATGGAGACCATCAGCAAGCAGTTCGAGAACATCAGCGGCGTCTACAGCGTCACGGCTCCCATCGAGATGACCAAGACCTTCGTGGAGATCCAGCAGGCCGTCACTAAGGTCGGGCGCGGTGTGGTGCTGGTGCTGATGGCTGTCAGCATCATCACGGTGGGTACCACCATCCGGCTGAGCGTCTTTGCCCGCCGCCGTGAAATCGAGATCATGAAGTATGTCGGCGCTACCAACGCCCTCGTCACCCTGCCTTTCGTCATCGAGGGCCTGACCATGGGCCTGCTCTCCGGCATTCTGACGGCAGCTGCCACCATCGGCGGCTATGCCTACATCGTTCAGCTGGCGCCCACGCTGGGCGGCCTGTGGCAGATGCTTATGGGTACGGCTCTGGTGCCGCTGGAAAATGTCTGGCCCACCATCCTGACCTACAGTCTCGCGAGCGGCGCTCTGGTGGGCGGTCTGGGCAGTATGTTCTCCATCCGCAAGCACCTGAACGTGTAAGGAGGGCCTACTGTGTACCACGACAAGCATTCCGCAGGCTTTGTTCTGCATCATCCGCCCCGCCACGCAAAGCCGTCGGGCCATTCGGCCATGATGCGCGCCGCTTGCGCCTTTCTGGCCGCCGCCTGCCTCGTGCTGAGCGTGACGGTCTATCCGGCCAGTGCGGCCACCAGCATGAGCTCGCTGCAGAACAAGCTGGACAAGATCTCTGCATCCATCAAGCAGCATAAGACGGAGCTGAACGACGCCAAAAAGAAGGAAGCTGCTGCCAAGGCCCTCGAGTCTGAGCTGAAGGAAAAAGTTTCGGTGCTCCAGAGCCAGATCAGCGTCCTCAAGAGCCAGATCTCCGAGGTGCAGAACAACATCGGCGTCAAAGAGCAGGAAATCACCGCCAAGCAGAATGAGATCGCCCGGAAAGAGCAGGAGATCGCCGACCAGTGGGACGATTTCAAGAGCCATATGGCCGCGATGCAGGAGCTGCGGGACGGCGGCAGCGTCGCCATGCTCCGGGCTGTGAGCGATCTGTACGAGCTTCTGACCTTCAATGAGGTCATGCAGGACATTTCGGTGAAGGATACCGAGATACTCGACAACATGAAGGCTGCGAAGGAAGCCCTTGTGGCCGACCGCACCCAGCTCGTGGAGGAGCGCACCCAGCTGCAAAACAAAAAGGCTGAGCTGGACGCCCAGAACAAGCAGATGCAGTCCAAGCAGAACGAGCTCAACAACAGCGTCAAGGAGGCCCGTCTGAGCGCCGCTGAGGCCCAGCAGGCCCAGAAGAACGCCCAGGCGGCCATCGAGTCGGACGAGATGAACTACGAGGCCGTCAAGAAGGAGATCCAGAAGCTCATCGCAGCGGCAGCGGCCAGCAAGCCCCAGCTGAGCTTCAGCGGCTTTATCTGCCCGCTCAAGAGCTATACCCGCATCTCCAGCGAGTACGGCTGGCGCAAAAACCCGGTCTCCGGCGTCAACAAACTCCACGCCGGCACCGACTTTGCCGCCCCCGCAGGCACGCCCATCTACGCAGCCGCCAGCGGCTATGTGCAGGTGGCCGGCTGGTCCAGCGGCGGCTACGGCAACTATGTCATCATCTATCACGGCAAAATGACAGACGGCAACGCCTACTCCACCCTCTACGGCCATATGCGCTCGGTGGCAACGTCGGCGGGCAAGTATGTCAACCAGGGCGACCTCATCGGCTATGTGGGCTCCACCGGCAACTCTACCGGCAACCACCTCCATCTCGAGGTGTGGAAGGGCGGCTCCAAGGCCAATGCGGTCAACCCCCGCGGTTATATTCCGATAAGATAACACAACTGTAATTGAAGTCGAGGGGTCAAAGGAGGCCACAAGGCGAAATGAACGAGCAAAAACGCAAGCGTATCCTTCGGGTGGGCTGTCTGATTCTGGCAGGAGTGTTCCTGCTGTCGGTGCTGGGCAGTGTCATCCTGATGTTTTTGGTCTGAACTGGGGAGGACACTGAATGAACCGCAAAATTTCCGTAGGGATGACCGTGACCATCGTCATTCTGGCAATGACGGTCACTTTTTCCATCACGATGCTGATGGCGATGCGGCTGTTTGACCACACCGTCACCAGCGTGAAGGAAAAGGAGAGCATGTACAACAAGGTGGCCGAGGTAGACCGCTATGTGCGCGCCAACGACTACTACGACATCGACGAGACCGTGCTGTACGACCGTCTGACTGCCGGTTATCTGCTGGGTACCGGCGACAAGTACGCCCGCTACTACACCGCCTCGGCCTACACCGACCTGCTCAACGCCCAGAGCGGCAAGCTGATGGGCATCGGCGTGGAGCTGGCCATCGACCAGTCCGGCTACGCCAAGGTCATCAAAGTGTATGACGAATCTCCTGCCAAGGAGGCCGGCCTCCAGCGGGGCGATTACATCACCACCATCGACGGCGCAGACATCAAAAGTCTGGGCAGCGTGGAGGCTGTCCAGAACAAACTCCGGGGCGAGAGCGGCACGAGCGTCAATGTAGGCTGGCTGGACAGCGAGAACGCCCAGCACACCGCCGATCTGACCCACTCCGGCTTTACGGCCAACAGCGTCGATTCCGCGCTGGTGCAGGGCAATGTGGGCTATATCAAGATCTGGCAGTTCGACAACTCCACCCCCAGTGAGCTGGACTTTGCGCTCCGCAGTCTGACCGCCAGCGGCGCCCAGAGCTTCATCTTCGACCTGCGCGACAACGGCGGCGGCATCCTTGACGACGCCATCAGCTGCATCGAACTCGTCGCGCCGGAAGGCGTGTTGGCCTACGCGGAGGATAAGGCAGGCAACCGCACCCTGCTGGGCAGCAGCACCGGCGACTCGGTCATCAGCCAGCCCACCGTCTGCCTCGTGAACGAGAACACCGCCAGTGCGGCAGAACTCTTTGCGTCCAGCCTGCGCACCCTGTGCGGCACCCGCCTCGTGGGCAGCACCACGATGGGCAAAGGCACCATCCAGAGCAGCCCCCAGCGCCTCTCGGATGGCAGCGCTGTCGTGGTCACGGTGGCAAAGCTCATTTGCGGCGACGGCTCCTGCTTCGACGGCACCGGCCTGACCGTGGACGTGGAGCGCCCGCTGACTGCCGACGAGCAGGCCAGCTACTATGACTACACCCTCGACACGGACCCGCAGATACAGCGCGCCGTCAGCACCGCACAGCAGCTCACCGGTGTCACCACCGTGGGCGGCGTGAACGACGCTGACATCGCCGCCGACTCCGCCGCAGCCTCTTCGGAGGCCGCAGCCGAGAGCACCGCTTCCAGCGAGGCCGCAGGGGAGGCAGAGGCTTCCTCCGAGGCTGGTGCAGAAGGGGAGCAGGACGCTTCCAGCACGGAAAGCGCATCTTAAAAAAGGCTCTCCCTTTGGGAGAGCTGGCGCGTGAGCGCCTGAGAGGGCAAGGATGCTGAAATGGAACAGGGCAAGGCTATGATGGTCTTGCTCTGACAAAGGCCGCTGCCTATCGCTGTGCAGCGGCCATTTTTCTGCGGCCTTGTCCTCTCCGTCATCGCAAGCGATGCCACTGCCCGGGTTGCGGCTCCCAGCGTCTGCTTCGCTGTCGCTCACATCCTGCTGGCCGCGGCCCCAACAGCTTCTCCCTGTTTCCGCCGCTGGCGGCGGTCATCGCTGTTGCTCCCAAAGAGAGAGGCTTTGGCATGTACGTTACCAAATGACAACCGAAAAACAGAAAGGAAAACCACTATGCCGGAGCTGACCGACCTCTCCGTTATCCGCACCCTGTGCGAAAAATACGATTTCGCGCTCTCCAAGGGCTTTGGACAGAACTTCATCATCAATCCCGGCCTGCCGCCCAAGATCGTGGACGCCAGTGGCGTCGATAAGAGCTGGGGCGTGCTGGAGATCGGCCCCGGCATCGGCGTGCTGACCAAAGAGCTGGCCCAGCGCGCTGCCAAGGTGGTGTCCATCGAGGTGGACGAGCGCCTGCCGCCCCTGCTGGCCGAGACCATGGCGGGCGTGGATAACTTTAAGCTGGTATTGCAGGATGTTCTGAAAGTAGACCTCCGCGCCCTCATCGAGGAGGAGTTCCCCGGGATGCCGGTGGCTGTCTGCGCCAACCTGCCCTACTACATCACCAGCCCCATCGTCATGAAGCTGCTGGGCGACCGCCTGCCCATCCAGAACCTCACCGTCATGGTGCAGAAGGAGGCCGCCGACCGTCTGGCCGCTGCCCCCGGCACCCGGGCGTCCAGCGCCATCAGCTGTGCCGTGAGCTACTACGCCACCTCAAAACTGATGTTCACCGCCGCGCCGGGCAGCTTCTACCCGGCCCCGAAGGTCACCAGCGCCGTGGTGCGGATGGACATCCGCCCCACTCCCGCCGTACAGGTGGAGGACGAGGACGGCTACTTCGCCCTCATCCGTGCCGCTTTCGGCCAGCGCCGCAAGACCGCCGCCAACGCCATCGCCAGCGGCCTCGGACTGCCGAAAGATAAGGTCATCGCGGCCATTGAAGCGGCGGGCTTCGACGCCCGCATCCGCCCTGAGGCCCTGACCCTCGAGGACTTCGCTGCCGTACAGCGGGAGCTGAAGTAAGATTTTATCAGAATAAAACGCCAAGGCCCTCGCAGTTTGGAACAGAACTGCGGGGGCCTTGGTCGTTATGTGGAAGGAATGGAGGATGGTAATGTGCTTACCTCAGCAGTGCGGAGTGGTCTGCGCCGTCCACAGTGAAGGTGGCGGTGGAGCCGCTGTGGCTGAGGGTGAAAGGTGTGCTGCCCGCACCGAGGGCTGCAACATCGGAGAGGGAGAGGGTAGAAGTGCAGCGTTTTGACGTTCTCGCCGTTCTCGTCGTCCTCTACGAGCTTCACGAGGCCCAGCTTGTTGTTTTATCCATGAGGTGGATGACCTCGTCCAGCAGCTTTTTGCCGTCGCGGCTTCGGATGGAATTGTCGGCGTCGGTGGCCGGGGTCGGACAAAGATATTGACAAGCGGGGAGGTTTCTGGTATTCTACTAAAGTACCCTGTGCAAACGATACTCGCTGGTGTGGCGCAATGGCAGCGCAACTGATTTGTAATCAGTGGGTTGCAGGTTCAACTCCTGTCACCAGCTCCAAAAAGTCCTACGATATACCGCTGAAAAGCGGCGTGTGTCGTGGGACTTTTGCTTTTATGTCTCCAACTGCATCGCCGCCATTCAGAAAAATCATGCCGCCCGGCGGGGTGCGGGTATTGAAATCGGCTCATCACGCGATTATAATTGACTCAGCTAAGCAAAGAACGTCCAAATGAAAGGGGATACCATGCCCGAATTTTCCACCATGCTGGACCTGCAGGCGCAGATGATGCTTCTGCTGGCCATCGGCGTTTTTCTGGCAAAGAAAAAGCTCATCACCGACCAGGGCCGCGCCTGTCTGACCGACCTGCTGCTCTTCATCATCCTGCCTGCAAACATCATCCAGTCGTTCCGCATCGAGTTCAACGCGGAAATTTTCCGCAGCACCCGGGACATCCTCATCCTGTCGATTTTATTGCAGGTGCTCTACGGCGTCGTCTGCGCGGTGTGCTACAACCGCTACCCCTTCGCGCGGAAGGCCGTCATGCAGTACGGCACGGTCTGCTCCAACGCGGGCTTCCTCGGAAGCCCGCTGGCGGAGGGGCTCTTCGGCGGGGTAGGGCTGCTGCTGACGTCGTTCTACCTCATCCCCCAGCGCATCGTGATGTGGTCGGTGGGGGTGTCCTACTTCATGCAGGACGCCGCCCCCGCCACGCCCGAGGAAAAGAAAAAGCACCGCCTCGCAGTGCTCCGCAAGACCATCACCCACCCCTGCATCGCGTCGGTGTTCGTGGGCATGGTCATCATGCTGACGCAGTGGCAGCTGCCCACCTTCCTCGGCAAGGCCGTCCAGTGTACCAGCAACTGCAACATGACCATGTCGATGTTCCTCATCGGGGCCATCATCGGCAGCCGCGACCTTCACCCGCTGCTGGACAAGGACGCCATCATCTACTGCATCATCCGGCTCTTCCTGATGCCGCTGGTGGTGCTGGTGGGATGCCGCGCGGCCCATGTGGGCCAGCTGGCCACCGGCGTGGCCGTCGTTCTGGCCGGTATGCCGATGGGCGGCACCACCACCATCCTCGCCGAGAAGTACGGCGCGGACTCCACCTTCGCCAGCAAGTGTACGGCCATCTCCACGGTGCTGTCGCTCATCACGACGCCGCTGTGGTGTTTGGTGGTGTAATAAAAAGCAAGCGTCCTCGGAAAAAATCCCGGGGACGCTTTTGTATAATTGGCAGGCTGTCCTTT